>Ga0209192_10002058_pt1 | contig 15001 bp, 15 predicted proteins | sample ArcticOcean_MG_C_11_FD_187433 | JGI IMG/M metagenome (GOLD analysis project Ga0209192, IMG submission 187433) | Marine microbial communities from western Arctic Ocean - ArcticOcean_MG_CB2_154 (SPAdes) (version 2) | ecosystem: Environmental > Aquatic > Marine > Oceanic | place: Arctic Ocean... | reverse complement strand
GCGTGCTGGAGTCCATTAACTACGCGCGCTGGAGTGTTCTGAAAGTCCGCGCATAACAGTGTGTAAAAATATCTTTATAACCCTCAAGAACTTATCACCTCGATCTAGCCCTGATTTGACTAGATGGGGTATTCGGCTATGCTTGGGTAATCAATAAAGGGAACGTTTAATGCAGGAATATTTGATTTGGCTAATTCCGTTTCTTTTAGCTATCTACAGCATTAGAGCATTCATTCGTGATTCTAAGAAAATGAAAACGCCTACCTGTGCTTTTTGTGGCTCAACAAACATAGATGCCAATATGTTCAAAAAGTATGGGTCTTGCAAAGATTGCGGTCATAAGTGGAAGATTCTTAAACTTAATGGTGACGGTGGTGGCGGGGGGGGGTGAGATGTGAATATGTTGGGTTTGAACAGGCGATAAAAAAGGGGCATATGCCCCTTTAATACGTTCTATGAGTACCCTCTTAGGGAACTACTTTTTTTGCCAAATCCTTCCAAAAAGCATGATGGCAACTACTAACCACCAGCCAGCCATTATTGGATTACTAATAAGGCTCATTTCTGGAACTCCCTCAACACCCCAATTGCTAATGAAACTTGTTGCACCCACGCTAACCGCTCCAATTTCCGAGAGTCCGTAGGCAGTATTTTGAAGGACTAACGATAAAATTGCTGACACTGTCAGACCATTAAAAATAATTCCGGCAGAGAATAGAGACAATAAAATCTTATTCAACATTGGGTCTTCGTTGGTCAGTTGATTTGCTGCTCTAAAGGCAACCCATAATATGAAAAAGATACCTGCTTGATATATTGCATTTGAGATTAATCCGCTATTCAAAACGCTCCAAAGTTGAAATTCTTCCATGTCCCTCTCCTGTTAGTTTTTATTATGTACTTCAGAATAGTGCACTATTGCGAAATCACATTCAAGTGACTTTGCGAGGCCATCAAGCTATCAAATTAGTAGCGATAAATAACAACAACAAAAATCGAGGGTTTAGCGGTCTTTTTGAAGTCTCAAACCATTTGACCCCATGGGGGTCTTTTTCGCGGGTAGGAATCCTAAGTTTTTACTCTTATTTATGAGTTTTGACTCATACTCAGTTAGACATTACTATTCATATTCAACTAAAAATAGCATAGAGGAATAAATCATGAAACGAATAACGCTACTGATATTAATACTTATTTCTACTTTTCATTTTAGTGCCTACGCCCAAGAAATGAGTTTGAGTAAAGATTCCTTTGAAGGAGATTTTGTTATTGATTCGACATTTACAAGAGATGGAGGGAAGACCTTCGAAGTCTCAGCCTCTGGTGATGCCGGACCATATGGCCGTGCGTACTTGTCCTATGTCTTCACGGACAAACAAAACCTTGGTACGGCAGGTGAGTTTACTGGTTTCGCTTGGACACAAAACGGTGAAGATGTTGTCACAGCGACTCTCCAGGGCGCTTATGTCAAACAAGGTAAGGTCTTTAAAATGTATACCTTTGATCCAACAAGTAACGGTAAGCTGAACTTTGCCACAGGAATTGTAGATTTTGTTGCTAAAACCATAAAATTTAAAGTTAGCGAGGTCGACACCGACTCTTAAGTGTAATTACTACCCTTGGCGTCTTTCTCGATGACAAGGGTAGATTTACTTTCTATAAGCCTCAAGACCTTCTTTTTATAGGCGGTAACAACCTCGATCTATTCCCGCGTACTGGTGTCCATTAAGTCGCGCGTTGGAGTGTTCTGAAACTCCGCGCATAACAGTGTGTAAGTATTCGCGCGTAATGTGTCCAAGTATTCCTTTTTATAAGCGAAAAGAACCTCGTATATTCGCCGTTTTTAAGCCTCTAGCCTGAATGTAAAAAAGCCTCAAAGTTGTGAAATTCTGAGGCTTTTTTGTATCTTTGGAAACTAAGTAACTTAACTTCCTGACTTGCCACCAACGGGTTGAGCGTGCCAAACACGAGGGTTGTCGCACGTTGCAAGATTGCCATAGGCTGACTGTAGTGCCTGATTTCCGCCCGCCATCATCATGTCATGTGCCTGTCCTCGCTCTGCCATACTTGAGGCAACATAGACGTTATAAAAATCGGTTTTGCTACCACGCGGCTCACCTACTGCCGTGAACCAGCGAAATAACCCACCCGGCATATTATTGTCTGTCATCCACGCCGCCCATGCCTTATCTCCTGCCATTAATGATGCCATATCAGAGCCTTCATTCATTTCACAAGAAGAGATTTGTAAAAACCCAGGTCCGCCCATATTTTCAACCGGCTTCACCGCCATGGCGGTCATTAGTGAATGCGAGCTACAGGGAGAAACAGAATCAAACTTCTTCTGTACTTTTCCACCCTTGGCCATCCATTCATCATTAATAGTACCCATCGCTTGATGGTTGTTTGCAAAGCCTAACCAGACTGTATCAAACGGGAAATCTGCGTCATTTGCGACAACCGATTGCAACACATAGCCTCTGTAGTCTTTGCTAAAATTATTGCTCGCCCAAGCATCCCATTCGCCGGCGACCTTCAATAGATCATCCATATCTTTGCCGTCGGCAAAGCTACAGAAGAACGTTTCAACTGCACTAGTTTGTGGTGCATGGTGATCCGCAAATGCTATCGGAGTAATACAAAAAGCTAGTAACACATACATTAATTTATTCATTCTATATCCCTTCCCTTTTATTATTTGAACGATCACTCTAAACAAAAGAGATGCGCATGTCACTATACGTATATAAATATAATGGCCTGCATTAATTACAGTTTGCTTGGTTCTAATACCAATAGCATTAATATTCTGCAGAGGTGTTGCAGTAGTTTTGCTGGGGTGCTTTCAGAAGCGGGGGTACCTCGATCTAGCCCTGATTTGACTGGATGGGGTATTCAGCTATAAAGCCTGTAAATGAAATCAAACAATGATTTAAACACTCCCCTCTTCAACAAGGGAGTGATTGATTATTTCTCGCAGTAGGACATATCTATATAGTCATCGTTTTTAAAACAACCTTTAAAAGCTAGTTGACCGTTCTCGTGGTACCTCTCAGAAAGACCGTGTTTTTTCCCGTCTTTGTAGTTGTCTTTATACGACAATTGACCGTTCTCGTGGTACCCCTCAGCAAGACCGACTGCTCTTCCGTCTTTTACGGTTCCTTTATGCTTTAATTGACCATTATCGTAGAATGACTCAGAAAAACCGTCTATTTCTCCGTCTTTGTAGGTTCCTTTCCGTGCTAATTGACCGTTCTCGTGGTACCTCTCAGAAAGACCGTGTTTTTTCCCGTCTTTGTGGTTTTCTTTAGACCGCAATTGACGTTTCTCGTAGAACGACTCATGGAAACCGTCTTTTTTCCCGTCTTTGTAGTTTACTTTAGATTCTAATTGACCGTTCTCGCGGAACGACACAACAACCCCAGTAACGAGTGCATTTGTGTTCTGCTGATAAGTGACGCCGTGCCTGATGAGAAAGGGTCCCTGAATAATTTCCTGAGAGTGAGAATGGGCACTCAGAATAGTCAAACTAAAGAGGATTAGTATTTTATTCATATCTAATTCCACATTATCTAAATGAGAGACTTAGAGTCTATACCGAATAGAAGGACTTATGAAGTCTTAGGAATCAGCTCGATCTAGCCCTGATTTGACTGGATGGGGTAATAGGGCAATATCTGCCTAAGGCTTGGCGTTTAGAAGAGGGCTTATTCCTAGCTGCGGGTCGGGAAAATAAGTTACCTTTCTCTTTTTGCGACCTCTAATGGCCCTAGGGAATCTAAGTATGGCGATTGGTTGGGTGCATACTTTTCGGCATTAGTAAGAATCCCATCACGGAAGCTTTTCAGGGGTTGCCCTAATCCTAAGATACCCCTTTCTCGACTGCGTCTAACCCTTCCGAGGTCGGCTTCAAAAAGGATAACTTCTTCTCCACAAAGCGCCTCATGGATGACTTCACCTTCTGGACCAACCACCATAGATTGACCAACACCGAGAGCGCCCGTGCCGTTAATATCAACCACATAGCTCTGTTGTTGTGCGGCGGTCGCACGCGCCATAGCTTTTTCGACATCCCTATCACATGTATCGGTGAGGGTAGGGTGCAAAATAACCTCAACACCTTCAGCGATCATTGCTCTACTGAGTTCTGGGAACCACATGTCATAGCAGATATAAAGGCCAAATCGACCCACCTCAGGCACATCAAAGAAACAGATATCTGAGCCTGCTTCAACACCTTTCTCAAATGGCAAAAACGGGCATATTTTCTGGAAGCGCGTAATGACTTCACCTGTGGGGGAGATCACTGGGGCAGTATTGAAAACCTTGTCACCCTCGTGTTGATAGATTGACCCTGGTATTAACCAAATACTAAACTCAGCCGCCAGTTCACAAAGGGAATCTTCAACCTCTTCAATCATTGGCCCTGCGTAACCGACGCCGGCCCCGCAGATTGATAGTTCACTGCCGACAATCATTTGAACGAAAGGAAAGCGTCGCATAGTAGACCGTACCTTGTCGCGAAAAATATCAAAATTTTGTCTGTCTTTAAGATTTAGCTGCAAACCAGCAATCGTAAAATGTGTCATGGTAATTTTCCTTATTAAATATCTAGTTCTTTTATTTCACTGCGCTTAGCTGGATAAAAAGCAACGATGGCACAGGCGACTAAACCCATCGTTGCCAGATTGATAATCATCGTAAAATTACCAGTACCAACAACTATCGCGGCAACTAATGGGCCACTGGCTAGGCCCATTTTTGAAATAAAACCTGCAAATATAACTACCTGGCCACGGTCGTCAAAAGTGGCACAGAGGCCCAACAAATAAGGCACAGTAAATGCCCAAGTAATCCCAGTTACTGCATTGGCTAAAAAGTAGGCGGCCGGCAGTTCTGACCAATGAAATAAAAATGTAAACAGTGCGGCGACCGTTGAACCGAGTAATATAGGTATTACTCGGCCATATTTAGTGCCAATGACATAGACTAAAAGAGCCCCGCTGACGGCAATAATGTTGGCGACGGTCAATAGGTTACTTAGATAATCAATGCTATAGCCTCTGTCTTTGCCAAGTTCGATAGCATAGTCGGCGACACCCATATTTGATGACTGAAAGAAAAACAGTGCCATTAAGCCTAGTGCAGTGGGTACCAAGATTATTTTACTGGCAGCACTCACTGAGTTCGAATTTTGATCTTGAAGTTGTTTTTCGCGTTTAGTGTAATCTGGAATAAAGGGAACCATTAAAAGGGTAACCGTACTGAAGACAATGAGTGCACCAAATGCTGCCCCGGGGCCAAATGTTCCGACCAATTTGGGTACAGTAAAGATACCGATACTGCCAAAAGTATATTGAATGGCCACCAGCATACCAAAGACCTTATCGGGACTTTCGGTACGAGCAATAATAGAAAAACCCAAGCCCACTAAAAATCCGCCGATGCTTCCATGAAGAAATCGTACAGCGATCAATGTTTCTGGATCGGTAAGGGAAAAAGATAAGAGATCAACACTGATTAACGAGAGTAAAATAATGTAAGCAGATTGTCGCCAGGGGATGTATTTCACGATAAAAGTAGCTAACAATGCGCCAAAGGCGGCGCCATATTTATTAGCGCTGGTGATATAACCGGCAGTCTCGCGGCTAATGCCCAGCCCGTCAACAAAAGCAGAAAGAAACGCACCTCCTAAATTTACATAAAATAATCCGGCAGTCGCTAGGAATGCTAAGAGCACAGCAACCACAACGCCCTCTTCCGCTACTTTTGGAAGATTACTCAGGGGTGCCTGATTAGTGGTTTTTATATTCATGACAGTTCCTTAACAGATTGGATTGATTTTATGCAGGTGCTGAATAACCTCAGTGAAACGAAACACACCGCTGTCACTAAAGTAATAGTAGGCATCTCCATCGGGCAGCAGGACGACACTAATGCCGCCATAGCCAGACATGAATGGTAGCCATTGACTGTTAGCGCAGTCCAATGATGGCCCCGCATCCCATGCCCAAAAGCCATTGTTAAATTTCAAGTCAGCAGCGCCGGCTGTGACTCCTCGATCCGACACATCTTTTTGCATAGCTCTATCTAGCATCGATTTATCTAGTAGTTTAGTCAGTATGGGATCACTCGCTGACAAGGCACTAGCAAGTTTGGCTATATCGCTTCGCAGCAGCATTAGACCCCAGCCGGTAGAAGGTTGATTCTGTTCGCGGTGGGGCGCATCAAGTAAAGGTGACAACCCTAACTCCGCCCATATCGGCATTAGCAGGTCAGTATAAAAGTCTTTATCTTTCCCCTGCTTTTGTTGCCAAAAATTCTGCATAGCTACGCCCAGAAGCCAGAATTCAGTGGTGTGATACACCCATTGCTCACCCGGCTTAGCTTTTGTTCGATAGCGGTTGCAAGCATGTTCGGTTTTGGCTTCAACCGAGGACTCTTCAAAAAAGGCAAATAGGTGTTTGTCTTCATCCCGATGCGGATATTTACTACCGTAACGGCCGGTGGTGTTGTTTAAAAGATGCTTAAGTGAAATATCACCCCAAGCGACGCATTCAGGGATTAAATCTTTTACCAACAAATTTTGCGCACCTGGGTAAAGCGCTTCTAGGCGCATTAATCCAATACCACCAATAATAGATTTCGCCAGAGAGTAACCTGGTAGGGGGACATGGCTGCAGTCAGAAAAGTTAGCGGCTCTCGTAGGACAACCACTGACATAGTGGGTACCGTCGATCACCGCACCATAAACTGACATTGATGATGGTTCTATATAGGTAGCCTGAGAGAGCACGCTAGGGTCAAGTTTAGAGTCATCCTTTGAGGGGCCGAAAATAGATTCTTCAGGTAGTCGATTTAATAGTTCTTTTGCATACTTTAGGGTGACCGACTTACTTGAGCCAGTTCCTTTATCGAAAATGCTAATATCCGCAAAACCTTGCGCATTAAATTGTAGATATTGGCAGGTTTCTGTGGCTATCTGATAGCCCGCCTGACCACTTTCAATGATAATGGTACCTTGATGGGTACAGTTCTGACCTTTCTCTATTAGAGCGAAAGGCAGTACTAGGCTGATTTTTTCGTTACGAACATACCAAGTGCCCGGCTCAAACATGATATCCCAGCGCTGGTTTGAGGTAAGTTTAAGTCCACGCTGCGCCGGAATAGCTGTACCATCATCTGCAATCACCAGATCAAATTCAGTAGCAGGTAATTTGGCCAATTTATCGCCAGTGGTACGCGTATAGCGAAAATCGTCTTTTAATATTTGAAACTGTTTAACAGTAGACGAACCCATTTTTATAGTGACTTCTGTATCAGCTGCGATCTGCAGGCTGGCCGCTGCCATGCCAATAAAGATCAGCGGCCATAACCACCTGTCTTTTCGGTACATTTTGAGCCGCGAGTTAACTGACATCGATACCCGCCTTTATCAAAATCGTGCTCAGTTCGTCCAGATTCTTGCCATATTGTCGCCACCTATCAACTGATTGAGCATAGACGGGTTGCCTAACTTGAGTCGCGCTAGCGGTGGTAGAAGGTGCTGTGTTTTCGTGAAATTTAAGACAGCCTGATTCCCAATTTAAGCCACAAAAATCTAATACTTTTTTGACTTCTAGTTCTGTGTCGGTGACCAAGTTTTCATAGGCAATCGAGTGAATGACGCCAGGCATAACTGATTGCCAGTGACGCATGAGTCGGTGATACGCCACGTAATATCTACCTAAATCTGTAAGGTTGTAGGAGAACGGGTATATATCTCTAAATTGCTGCTTATAAATAGCCCAGCAAGCAGCCAATGGGTGACGTGTTAAGTTAATGATTTTCGCATTAGGTAAAGCACGATGGATAAGGCCGGCATATAAGAAATTAAACGGTAATTTATCAATAAAATGACTGCCCTCAAATCTCATTGGGCGCGCTTTTTCTAAGTAATGAAACCCCAGTCTATTAACGTCTAATTGGCTGGATAGTCGAATAAGATCAAGAGCGGAAGTGTTTTTGTCACCACTTTGGGTCGAGGACAATGCCATGACTTCTAGACCAAATGCATCTAACTCTCCGGCTGAGGTGATGCTTGAATGGCTATCTAAAATACGTTCTAGTAGCGTTGTTCCAGTTCGTGGTAGTCCAATAATGAAAATAGGTTCTACGCTATCATGCCCCGTCAAATTCTTTAGGAAAAAGGCCTCATTAAAGGTGTGCGTGATCTGTTGTATAATTTTTTCATCAGCGCTTACGTCATAAGACATTGCGTTACGGCGAATATCCGTGCCGATTGTGAGGTAGCGAAAGGACTTATCAGGTTCACTTAAATCATCATATTCTTTAGACAGGGCATAACAGATACCTGACTTGGCTTTATCCTCGATATCTGGATTCGAGTATGCGTTGAGTAATTCTTTTATGTGATTGTGTTCTATCGACTGCTTTCGCAGCGACGAGCGCATGCCCTGAGCTTCAGCATCTAAATAATTTAATGCCAAGCAGGCGTTTAAGCTTTCTTCACATTTATTTATATCGCCTATAAACCTATAGGCTGCAGCTAAATTATAGTGAAGCAAAGAATTATTGGGCTCATCAGACAGAGCGCTGATGTAGTGCTTTATTGCTTCGCTATGCATATGCTCCGCCGAGAGCATTATTGCTATTTTCTCATGTAATGCGGCACTGTCGCATTCTTGTATTGCTAATATTTGAAGATGTTCTAGCACGTCTTGCTGCTGGCCTAGTAGGGAGAAGCATTCAATCCGTTGAATCAGTACACTGGGTTCGTTAGGCTTTATTGAAAGGGCTCGAGATGTTGCAATTAACCCGGCCTCAGGTTTGTTTAAGTGAAGATGAATGCAACCGGCCAGCCACCAGCCTTCAAAAAGCGTCGGAAACTCTGCGTTAAGAGCTCGACAGCCATCGATGGCTTTTTTAATATCATTTTGAGAAAGGGCCTCTTTTGAGAAAGAATATAGTTGTAAAGCGTTTGGTTGCATAACAGGTTTCATTTCACGTTATAAGAACACATCATAAAGCATGTGTATTATTATTTTTAAGGTCGCTGAAGGGTATTCAGCGACCTTAAAAACCTTGTTACTAGAAACGGTAACTCGCTGAAAGACTAATAGTTCTCGGTTGAGTGATGAAATCTTTCTGACCAGTACCATAGAACCCATTGGCAACATCAGATGTCATGTACTCTTCCTTATAGGTTGCTACTGTGCCGCGCTCATTGAAGAGGTTTTTCGCCACCAGTGATGCCGTCCAATCAGCACCTACAAGACTCATGGACATAAACCACAGATCAAAGCCATCTAGAGTGGTGGCCCAGTCGGGGTCTATATTTAGAATAGAGTTTTCGACATCTGACTGATAATAACCATCGATACGGCTGATAAGAAGCAAGCCATTATCTAGGTTCACTTCATACTTAGCGCCGATATTGATGGTATTTTTAGCTGTTCCAGGAAGTTGTGCTCCATTAGTGGCTCGTAATTCTGACTTACCGTCGGTCAAGTCGCTAGCATCGTGAAGATACAAGTCCTCTGTGAGTGAAGCATCAATATAAGTATATCCGCCGAAGAATGTGAAGACTTCAGATACAGCCCAGTTGAACTCAGATTCAAGTCCTTTTGACGAGGCTTCTGATCCATTAGCAACGGCATAATAGGCTCCAGAAGGAGTAGCCACGTTAACCTGCGGGTCTGACCAGTCTACATAGAATGCTGCAATGGTGTAATTTAAATTGTCAGTTTGACCCTTTATGCCTATCTCATAATTAAGAACAGAGTCGCTATCGAAACTGTTCCACTCAGGATCATTGGGATAAGATGGGTCAGGCCTTACTGGCGCAGCGTTTGTGCCGCCACGACGATAGCCCTCGGAAATTGTGCCGTAAATCATGGCTGAGTCACTATAGTCCCATGCTAGGTTGAATCTAAGTAAAGTGTCACTATCCTTGTTAGTGTCGGTCACAATAGGATTACTTAGATACCAGATGGGGAATGATGTCTGGGAGGTCACCTTATCTTTATTGTCGAAATAACGGGCGCCCACAGTAGCCGATAGGGTCTCAGATAGGTCCCATGTTACTTCACCAAATAGAGCAAAATCTTTGAATTCACGCTCATGGGTCCAGTCAAAGGTAATGTTAGTTGTTGGATCATAGTAAAGACCTATGTAGCTATAGGGAGGTGCAGCTAGGAAGCCTTGATAGGGAGCTGGACCACTGGCGGCTGCCCACCATTCTTGGAATCCACGCGCTCTGGTTTGTTGTGCAGCAGAGGCTTCTTGATCCATATAGAAGGCACCCATCGTCCAGTCAAATGGTTGGTCACCATTTGATACAAGGCGGACCTCTTGGACGAATGCTTCTTCTGAATTTTGACGTTCAGCCGCTATGGCCGGACGCGTCATAAGCCCGTAGCCATACCAATATAGCCAGCCTTTTGAAGCGAAGAAGCCTGTATTGTCACTGGTTCCTTCATAGGCGCGCTCGTAGAATGAGGTGCTGGAGCTAAGAGTAGCAAAACCTAAGTCATAGGTCATTTCTAAGCTAGTAAATTCAGACTCATTTGATGAGGGTTCATTGATGACAGCGCCAATTTCATATTCACCGTAGTATTCTCCCCACCCGTCAGGACCAGATGTAGCCTGGCGACGACCGCCATACTCTCCTTCTTGACTCATGTAGGTAAGCACCGCTTCAAAATCATCACCCGGAGTCCATTTTACAGCGGCTCGGGTATAGTCAACTTCAACAGTGTCGGCATCTTCGTTATTAGTATATACAGGACCGCCATAGGCAAGATCATTAGCATCAGCAACGGGAATTCCACTGCTGTCAGTCGCATAGACATTGGCATAGTCAATGACCCCTGCATTATCGATTAAGCCAGTACTAACTCTTATAGCGAGGTCTTCACTAAGTGGAATGTTTAAAACTGCGTCAATACTGAAGTTTTCCCCTTCCGAGCCATCGGTCTGGCCATAAGATGTATTGATACGGCCCTCGAAACCTTCGGCACTTGGTTCATTCATAACAAACCGCACGGTGCCACCCAACGAACCAGAACCATACAAGGTGCCCTGTGGCCCTCGCAGTGCTTCAACTCTCTTAACGTCCTTAAGCACAAAATTAGCAAAAATGGGTGTATCACCCACATAAGTTGATACAGTAGGGTCAGATAGAAAGCGTCTGTCTGTAGCTGAGGGATCAACGTTTAATCCACGAATACTAATAACATTGTTATTTTCCGCAAAGCGGCCACCACCGTCAGCAACGGTGATACCTGGCATGGCGCGCATCAATTCTTGCATATCAACAATATTTGCAGCTTCGATCTCATCACCAGTGATCGCAGAAATATTGAAGGGGATGTCGCTAGCCTTCATATCTCGACGTGTTGCGGTGACAATAATTTCTTCCAGGGACGCTGATTCTTGCGCTATGACGTAAGCTGGCTGATAGAGCATTACTGTTGCTAATGCGACCGCTGAGGCTATTTTGGTTTTATTATGAGTTTTGGCATTGATCATTCGTTTGCTCCCAAATTGCTAAATAATACTCTATGTTGTTGATGCAAAAACCGCTTAGCGATACTGGTGGCCGTATCGTCTGATGGTTAGTTAACAAGCGTGCATAGACCTATAATCATTTATAGTCGGAAATAAATATAAAGTCAACTCTAATTTATTGTCTAAATAACGTCCAGATGCAAGAGGGCAAGGTTATTTGAGTAGTGGTGTTAAGACGAATTTCACATCTTTACCAATGGAATTGCCGAGTTCTGTTATCGACATATCTTTTAAATAGATGAAATTTAGAAATTGTATCCTTTCATTGCGTGTGAGGAAGTTGGACAGGTAAGTTACATCAACAGTAGGGTCTAGCGTTCCATTTTTTTGACAAGCCTCAAGCACATGCAAAATTGCTGTACCTAATCCACCTGCGATGGTCTCAATATATCTTGGTGCTACGGTCTTATCCGAAGTAGTGGCAATATAGGCTATAACATTACCCCATAGTTCACGACTCAGTGTGGATATGGTGTCATGAACATTGGACATAATAACTTCTATCACCAAGTCCACAGGGTGTTCAGAAATTGCGCGATGAGAAAATTCCGAGTCTTTTTCGGCAACGCCGACCTCACCCCGGGCAACAATTGCGAGCAGTAATTCGTCCTTGGAGCCGTAATAGTTATATACCGTCGCCTGAGAGACCATAGCTAAAGCCGCTATTTCCTCAATACTTGCGAGTTCAAAGCCCTTTTCGACAAAAAGATTTTTGGCGGCGATCTCTATTAGTTCCCGTCGTTGGGCTTTCTGCTGTGCTCGTAACTTGGACATGACTTCCCTACTTTCTTGGTCTTACTATGACTGCAATTTTGAACAACGTGTAAAGGTTGGTCGATTGAGAGATTACATTAAATTGCTTCGTTTTCAAACATTATTGGAACTTCAACAGGGTTCGATGTGATTTTTAGCGTTGCAAATTATAAGATGGTTAAATGGGTGCCGTAAAAAGCATCCTGATTCCTACGCGAATTGTTAACTGTAACCACTAACCCTCCGCAGCCCTAGAATCGACAACAATCTGCATAGGTGGAATCTCTCTCAAAGGCTCAGGCTGATTCTCACCCCAGTTCGCCCTATCTCTGACCTTTAGGTAGTAAATCATTGCTGTGACATTACCTTGAGTAGCCTTTTCAAAGAGTGCGTTAGAGACGCTGTGTAAGCCCTCAGCGCGTCCCTTTTTTATAGCCTGCATAAACTGCGGATAATCCTTCTGCTTCTCATAGACAGTTCTTTCACCCAGACCTAGGCAATCAGCTATTTGTGCCACTGTAAGGCCACGAGAAGCCATCTCACGAGCTTGTTCGCAGATAGAGTCAGTTGGTATCCATGCGGGTCTGCCAGTCATAGTGTTTCCTTATTCATTCTTTAATAAATCATCTCATACTAGTCAGGTTGATGTCTAAAACAGCTCATTACACTCTAATGCCCATTGTTCTTCATATTCAGCTAACCATTCTTCATTGGTTTGGTTCTGTACTCTCTTAGTATCATCTATAGGGCTAATAGGATTACTTGTATACTCACTTACTTGTTTACTTATTACGTAGTTATTTACACATGTAGAAGAAATGCTCTCTTGTGTAGACTCCGTAGGGGTTTGATTAACATCCTTATCAGGGGTAGTTATCAGGTTTTTATCAGGAAGTTGTCGGGTAGTTATCAGAGGGTTATCAGGCAAACTCATAGGTCTAAGCGTTCCCGCATCTAATCTAGTTCCCTTTGAAATCTCAGCCATAAATACGATTGATTTCAGCTTACCCATACAATCATGAAAAGATGTCAAACTCCTAGGTAAAGGAAGCAAGGTAGATCGCCACATTTGCATGAAGCCACTATTTGGTTTTGGAGTGAAATGGCCTTTTGGTAAAGGTGAGCCTTTTTTGTGGTTCCTCGTGCTTCTTTGCCTAACTAAATCAGCGTTGAAGAAAACATGATTGCCTAAGCCACTATCATCACAGACAAATTGCATAGTTATACCAGGGTACTTCCCGTTTTCGTAGAGTCCCGCCGAATAAGACACATATCTTAGATTAGTAATTAACAAAATCTTATACCGACCGCGCTATAGGTTCTGAACAGACGTTTTTTGGCTGTTGAGAGATTTATTAGCCTGATAAGGACGAAACCTATGCAATGGGCAGGATTCCGACGAACAAGACGAAATAGAGTCCTTAAAGCCCCTTTCTAGGTGATCTGGAGTGCAACCAACACACTCCGCACATTTGGCTTTTACTGCATAGGCTCTTGAAGAGGGATTAGCTCTAAACTGTCCGATAGGATTAGACCTCTTCATTATGGCCACTCCCTCGGGTGTCTTGATGTCTGCTTTCGACGTAAGCACATATCTCATGTTCCCACCAGCCAGCGCCACGGCCGCCTTCAATAAGCTTTACAGGGGAGGGGAAGCGATCTTGGGATATTAGGTTGTATATATAGGAACGGCTAAATGGGATTAGTTCTTGAACTTGCTTAAAGCGTAATATTCGTTTGGGCTGATTAGTGGTTTCCATGTTTAGTCCTCTAGGTTATTTGTAAACATGGATAGGTATTGTACACATGAGAACCTGAGGGGTTACAAGAAAGACCTTTACAAAAACCATAAAAAAACAAGGCAATTCGTAAAGGTCTTTAGTCTTGATTATGCGTGATGATCATGTTGTCCGTGAGAGCACCATTCATTTGGCCATCAAAAGACACTTGGTGTTTTCTTACCCAACCATCTTGATATCTAGGATTCACTATTGAAAGAATTCTGTGTGTGATTTTGATAGGTAGTCGATTAGCATGGCCATTAACGATGATCAGGAGAACATTACTTAGAATTGCAATCTCTCTTACAAGATTCCTCGCAATTAGCGGTTCTTTATTTTTCATAAGATCAGGAAATTTTTGAGCACATTTGCCTAATGCAATCCTCTTTAGCTCAATTCTTGTATTTAGACTAATCGTTAGCCCTTGCTCATCGAGGCCCATTAGCGCCTCTGCGAATCTTTTTTTGTTCAGGTCACTCGGTAAATTAGCCTTTGCACTTCCAGTTAAAAAGGCGTCATATCCGAATGAGAGAGGATCGCAGTATACGAGAAGCGCACCGGCAAATATTCTCATAAGTACGAGTTTTAACTGAAGTGCCTCAGGAGCAAGGTGGTATTGGCTCCAACGGAGTTTGATATTCTTTTTTTTAGTTAGTACATCTAACATCGGAGTCAAATGCTTTTCACGATTTAAGAAGGTCTCAAAATCTGTACCATGCAGTGCATCTAAATCCCTCTGATAGCGCTGCTTATAATCATCGAGCCTAGTACTAGAATTGGTCAGTAGTAACCTATCCGCACTTCGTTCGAGCTTTGTATACTTCTCTATATAATCTCGGCTTATTTCTCCTATCTCTTTGAGTTCCATCTTAAGGTACGACTCCGTATTGTATTGT
>Ga0209192_10002056_pt1 | contig 15003 bp, 10 predicted proteins | sample ArcticOcean_MG_C_11_FD_187433 | JGI IMG/M metagenome (GOLD analysis project Ga0209192, IMG submission 187433) | Marine microbial communities from western Arctic Ocean - ArcticOcean_MG_CB2_154 (SPAdes) (version 2) | ecosystem: Environmental > Aquatic > Marine > Oceanic | place: Arctic Ocean... | reverse complement strand
AATAAAAGATATTGAGAATATCCTCATCTATATACATAACGCTTCGCCTAAAATTCAGTTCTTATACAAACCAGATGATATCAACTTCTGGATTGCATTCGGAAAACTAGTATTAACTAATGATGGAACTGGATCTATTAGGAAGTCATTTGATAAAAGAATGGGGTTTTCAGCCGATGAAGAAAGTGAAATTCATAAGGCTAAACTTAAAAAAATTATTGAAAATAAAACCAATGAAATTAATAATTTAACTAGTATTCATAATGTTATTTATGCTAAAAAAATTGGGGATATTTTCCCTTCAGTAATAACAGCCGCTGCCGACCTGCTCTCAAATTTAGATGCCCATCTGTCAAAAATATTTCTTATTGCAAAAACTATGGATTTTACTCAAGCTTTAAGATATGCAACGCTCACCTTACAACAAACATCAGTTGCAGAGATAATGGACAATCAAATCTCTCACATTCTAGTAGACGAGTATCAAGATACGAACGAAGCTCAAGTTAAATTTATTAAAAGCCTTACTGATAACTTTTCTGGAAATCCAAAAAAATCTTTTTTTGTTGTAGGTGACCCAATGCAATCCATTTACCGGTTCAGAAAGGCAGAGGTAAGGCTCTTTAAGGAAATGCAAACTAATGGTGTCGGGGACCTTAGACCAATTAGCCTTGAACTAACTGTTAACTTTCGCTCAAGTAAAAGAATCTGTCATTGGCTAAATACTGAATATAGAAAAACATTTGGATTAAAAGATGACGTTGATAAGGGTCTAATAGAGTACAACCCTTGTAAATCAGATCCAAAAAATGATGATATTGGGACTGGTATTCACTTTCATATGCTAAAGGGTTTCAGGAAAGCTTCAGCCAATAAAGCAAATGAAGCTACCTACGTGTATGACCTTATTGTTAATATATGTAAAGACTCGAAGTTATCGCAAATTGCTGTGCTTGCTCGAAACCGATCTCATTTAAGAGAGATACTAAGTATTTTTCATCGAAAACAGATTCCCAATGGCTTTAAATTAGTTACAACGGAAATTGATAACCTACAAGACAAGCAGTCTTTCCAAGATATTTTATCATTAACAAAAGCTCTTTATGATCTAAGTGACAAGATCAGCTGGATAGCAACTTTAAGAGCACCATGGTGCGGACTTACCCTGAAAGATCTTTGTGTGCTTTTTGAGGACTGTTCAGATATGTCCTCCTGGGAAATCATAAACCGTCAGGAATCATTATCAAATTTATCCGCAGATGGCCTTGTTCGGCTTAATTTTTTCAAAAAGGTTGTTGAACGTAACATACAAAATCGTGGAAGAATTGCGCATAGATTTTTTATCGAGTCTATTTGGAGGCAGCTTAATGGGGAAGAGTTATTGCTTGATCCAAATGATATTGTTTACATTGATACATTTCTAGATAACATCGATAAAGCTAGCACCCCACTATCAATCGACTTTAAGCTCCTAGAAAGACTGATAGAAAATATACACACAAGTAGCCAATCAAACGATAAAGCAAGCAAGGAAATACTTTTTATGACTATCCATAAAGCAAAGGGCATGGAGTTTGAAAGCGTTATCATACCGGGACTGGGGCAACCACTAAAAAATGATGGGCAGTCACTAATTGCTATAGATAAAGATATTTTATCGATTAATAACTTCAAGGTAGATGATAGTAATCTTTATGACTACCAAAAATCAAAAGAAACTTTAAGGCTTAAGAATGAGCGTGTAAGGCTTCTTTATGTTGGCATCAGTCGATCAATAGAAGATTGCCATTTAATTGGTACCGTAAAGCCGAATAAAGATGAAGAATATAATGCCAGGTCTGATAGTTTACTAAAAGTATTGGAGCCTATAATTAAAGATTGCAACCAATGGAAATTTATTGATAGTAAAAGAGTGGAAGATGAGAAATCGGTTAGTTATGAAAGTTATCAGCCAAAATTACGGCGAATTAAAACTAATAGTTTAAAGGCGAATGAAATAACAGATACTCATATTTTTGATAAAATGTTGGGGAAAGAACTCAAACCAGATCATGATAATATTTACACATATACTGGCACTATTATTCATCAATACTTTAAATTAATTATTAAAAAACAATTAGATATAAATTATATATTAAGTAATAAGTTAGATTATATTCAGGCATTATTTATAAAGAAAGATTACAAAAAAGAAGAAATAACAATGGCACTTGATGTCATAAAGAAATCTTTACTCTCTCTATGTAATACTGAGGATGGGCAGTGGATTTATGATGTTCACGAGGACGATCAAATAGAGCTTCAGCACTTAATTAGACTTGGTGGCACGCTAGAGGTTCGAGTACCCGACCGATCCTTTATTAACGATAATACAAGATGGGTTATTGACTATAAAATCTTATTCAGCGACAAGGATTTAATTACTGAGGTAAAAAAACATACTGGCCAAATGAGTGTCTATGAATCTCTTTATGACAATAAGTACCCAATTAAAAAAGCCATATATTTTGCTCCGAAAGGTAAGTTAATTACTCTTTAACTGATTTAATGTCTTTATGATAAATGCCACCCTATCAGAAGTATCATTTATCGAGGCGGTAATTTTAATTCTGTCAGGACCATTCATCTTAAATCGACGATCATTTTGCAACAGATCTATAATTTGTATTGGATCTATATCAGCATTATTTTTAAAAGTAATTTCTGTGATTGTCTGACTTGAGTCGATCTTTATGACATCAGTTGATATCAAATCAATCCTTAGTTCGTGGAAGAGTATTAAGTTTTTTGTTTGAACTGGCATAACACCAAATCTATCCACCAGCTCCTCTTTTAACTCTTTGAGTTGGTCGCGTGTTTTACAACTTGAAAGTCTCTTATAAATAATAAGCCTTTCATTAGTATTTTGGCAGTATGCTTGAGTAAGAATTGCCGGAGTGTGTAAATTAATCTCCTTATTTGAGGCAAGGGGTAAATCCAGATCAAGCTTTTCCCCCTTCTTAAGCTGTTTGATAGCATGATTTAACATATCCATATACAAACTAAAGCCAATTTCATGCATCTGCCCACTTTGATTGTCTCCTAAAAGCTCGCCCGCACCCCTAATTTCCAAGTCATGCATAGCAAGATGGTAACCTGCCCCTAAATCTTCCATTAGCTGGATTGCCTCAAGACGTTTTTTAGCATTTGAAGTTAATTTCCTCTCCTCATCAATCAATAGGTATGCATAGGCTTGGTGATGCGACCTACCAACCCTTCCTCTTAATTGGTGAAGCTGTGCTAGGCCAAACTTATCGGCTCGATTCATAATAATGGTATTTGCTGTAGGTATATCAATACCAGTTTCAATAATGGTTGAGCACAAAAGTACATTAATTCTTTGTTGATGGAAATCTTGCATTACGCGCTCAAGTTCTTTTTCTTGGAGCTGCCCATGTGCAACTCCAATTTTTGCATCGGGAAGCAGTGCGGACAACTTTTCATGCATAGATTGAATAGTATTAACTTCATTATGCAAAAAATAGATTTGCCCTCCCCTGTTGAACTCTCTGGCAACAGCCTCTTTTATAATTCCCTGACTATGATTTACAACGAACGTTTTAATTGACAATCTTTTTTGTGGTGGTGTTGCTATAACGGAGAACTCTCTAAGGCCCTCCATTGCCATTGATAAAGTTCTAGGGATTGGTGTTGCTGTTAAAGCAAGGACATCAACATTCCTCCTAAAGGCTTTTAGTTTTTCCTTTTGCCTGACACCAAATCTATGTTCTTCGTCTATAACAACCAAACCAAGGTCTTTAAATTTAATATCCGGCTGAAGAAGTCTGTGGGTTCCGATAATAATATCTATTTTACCCTCCTCTAACTTCTCAAGAGATTCGAGCTGTTGTTTTTTTGATTTAAATCTTGATATCTCTTCTATCTTTATGGGCCACTTCGCGAATCGATCGCTGAAATTATTAAAATGTTGCTCGGCAAGAAGGGTTGTTGGTACCAAAACAATGGCTTGCTTACCATTTAATACTGAAATAAACGCCGCTCTGAGTGCGACTTCTGTCTTCCCAAACCCAACATCACCACAAATAAGTCGATCCATCGGACGGGCAGACTCCATATCCTCTATTACACGCTCAATAGCTTCTTTTTGATCCACCGTTTCCTCGAAAGGAAAGCCCTCAACAAAGCTGACGTAATCATTAAGGTTTATTTTTGAGCTATATCCTCTCTGTAGTGACCTTTTAGCATACAAATCCAACAGTTCTGCTGCGGTATCATGTATTTGTAAAAGAGCTCTTTTCTTGGATTTTTCCCACGAGCCACTGCCCAACTTATGAATAGGGGCTGACTCTGCAGGGCCTCCGGAATATCGCGAAACTAAATGAAGCTGTGAAACAGGAACATATAGCTTATCTTGCTTGTCGTAGTGGAGCACTAAAAATTCTGTCATACCATCGCCATAATCTAGATCAACTAAGCCCTGGTATCTTCCTACTCCATGCTGTTCATGGACTACTGGATCTCCTATACCTAACTCAGTAAGATCCTTAACAATTCCGTCATTATTAAAGCTTTTGTTTCTTCTTGTTTTTTTAGTTTGCCGAACAAAATTAGGGAAAATTTCATTTTCAGTTATAACTACATAGTCTTTTTGGATAAAGCCTTGGTGGATTGGGCTTGTTATTAAGCTGATCTTTTCACTAGACGCCACAAAATCATCCCAACTTTCTACAACACTAAAGTCAATAGATGACTGATTCAATAGCTCAAAAAGTGACTCTCTACGACCAAGTCCTTCAGCACAGATAAGAATTCTTTTAGGTGTACATTTAATAAAAGTTTTCAGCCTGTCTAATGGAGGCGAGACATCCCTATCAATAGCAACAATAGCAATATTTTCAGGGGCATGCTTTGTCTTTTTAATCTCTTCATGCTGCTTAATTTTCTTGAAAAAATCATCTGGTGAAATTAGTAAATCTTTTGGCTGCAAAATAGGTCTTTCTGCATCGTATGCATACAAACGAAATCTGCTTTCCGCTTCAGACCAATAGCTCTCTGCTGACTTCGATAAATCGCCCATTTGGATCACTAGATCATCCTTATCAAGGTAATCAAATATTGAGTCCATTCCATCAAAAAATAATGGTAGGTACCATTCCATACCAGCAAAGGGAGTGCCTTTACTAATGCTCTTGTAAAGATTTGATTTGGCAAGGTCACCCTCAAACCTTTCGCGATAGTTTTGTCTAAATGTACTAATACCATTCTCATCTAAGGGACACTCCCTAGCTGGAAGTAATTTTATTTTATTAGTTGGGTAAAGGCTTCGTTGAGTATCGACATCAAAAGTTCTTATTGAATCAATTTCGTTGTCAAAAAAATCAATTCTATACGGAACTATAGAACCCATTGGGTAAAGATCAATGATGCCTCCACGCATAGCAAATTCACCTGGATTCAAAACTTTATCTACATACAGGTAACCATTCTCAACCAATCTATTTTTAAAGGCATTAATATCAACATCCTGGCCTGTTTTAAAATTAAAGCTGAATTTCTCTATATATGAGCGTGGAGGTAAAAAATGTAAGGAAGTGGATAGCGGAAGTAGATTTATATCGAATTCTTTTTGAGTCATCTCATAAAGAGTTAATAATCGCTCAGATATAAGGTCAGGATGAGGAGAAATTTGGTCATACGGAAGTGTTTCCCAGTCTGGTAAATGATTCACCTTAAGTTTAGGAAAAAACCATGATATCTCTTCCTTAAGTCTTGTTGCCTCAAATACACTAGCAGTAAAAATATTTAAAGATTTCCCACTGGATTCCAGGTGATCGCAGAAAAGCCTACCAATCTCAAAGCTTTGAGAAGTATTAGAATTAATATGGAAACTATTTCCCAGAGAACTATTAACTAAAGATGCTGACATTGATTGCTATCTATTTTTAAGGAAGTATTATAAACATGAATTAACAAATAAACGGATAAACATGAACGATAAAGAATTAGTTGCAGACGCAGCTCTTGATTATGTTAAAAATAACAGTATCGTAGGTCTTGGGACAGGATCAACGGCTGATATATTTATTAACGCTCTTGCTAAAAAGATTTCTGCTGAATCGCTCAATATAAAAGTTGTCGCAAGCTCAACATCAACTCATGAAAAAGCTAATGCCGCAGGATTAAATTATATTTCTATAGACCAGATAACCGAACTTGATTTATATATAGATGGTGCTGATGAAATCACAGAAAATTTAGACATTCTCAAAGGCAGGGGCTACGATTTAGTCCGTGAGAAAATTCTGGCAAGAGCCAGCAAGTGCTTTATAGTAATAGGCGATCAATCAAAGATTGTATCTAAAATCGGTGAAAAGTATTCAATTCCTATTGAAATAACGCCAATTGCATGGAAAATAACTAAAATTCTTGTTGAGAAATTAGCAATAAAATGTGAGGTCAGAGAAAATCTAACTAAAAATGCTTTTGCAATAACCTCCTATGGGAATTACGTTTTAGACTGTGAATTTAACGAAACAAACCTTAAAAAGCTAGCAGATGAAATCGCAAGTATTCCTGGCGTATTTGAGCATGGCTTATTTATAGATATGTGTGGGCTTGCCCTAATTGCTAGCAACGGTCAGATTACAAAAATCAATACCTAATTTTTAGCTGGTAATGACTTTTACACCCCCCATATATGGAATCAATACTTCCGGCACCTCTATATCACCATTCTTAAGTTGATAGTTCTCCATTACAGCGACCATAGCCCTTCCTACTGCGACACCAGAGCCATTCAATGTATGTAGGAATTTATTTTTCTTGTCGTTATCACGGAATCTTGCTTTAAGTCTTCTGGCCTGGAAGTCCTCACAATTAGATACTGATGATATTTCTCTATAACAATTCTGTGATGGCACCCAAACCTCAATATCAAAAGTTTTGGTTGCTCCGAACCCCATATCGCCTGCGCATAGCGATATAACTCTATATGGAAGGGCAAGTTTTTGCATAATACTTTCTGCGTGGCCTAGCATCTCATCCAAGGCTTCATAGCTGCTCTCTGGGTGAGCTATTTGTACCATCTCCACCTTATCAAATTGATGCTGTCTTATCATCCCTCTGGTATCTTTACCATATGACCCTGCCTCTGATCTAAAGCATGGTGTTAGTGCTGTTAACCTAATCGGTAGTTCATTTTTATCTACAATAACGTCTCTAACAAAGTTAGTAAGTGGCACCTCACCAGTTGGGATTAAGAAAAGGTTATCTTCACTACCGCCTTTTTTAGTATTGAAAAGATCTTCTTCAAACTTAGGTAACTGGCCGGTTCCTAGGAGCGACTCATTATTTACCAGATAAGGTGTATAGCATTCCTCGTAATTATGCTCTCTTGTGTGGGTATCCAACATAAATTGGCCAAGGGCTCTATGGAGCAGAGCTAGGTTGGATCGTATTACTGCAAATCTAGCACCTGATAACTTGATTCCCATATCAAAATCAAGACCAAGGGGGTGCCCTAAATCAACATGGTCTTTAACCTCAAAATCAAACAATTTTTTTTCACCCAACTCCCTAACTATCACATTATCATCTTCAGTAAGCCCTTGAGGCACCGATTTATGGGGTAAGTTAGGCACCTTAAGCAGGTAGTCATGGATTTGCTTTTGAATAAAGGTTAAAGCATCATTCTGCTCTTTTAATGACTCGTTAATTTGCGTTACATCTGCCATAAGATCTGTTGCTTCGTTACCCTTGGATTTCTCTATTCCTATTTTCTTAGAAATATCATTTCTTTTTTCTTGAAGCTCCTGAGCCTTAACTTGATGCACCTTTCTTTGTGTTTCTAAATCAGTAAATAATGCAGCATCGAATTTGAAGCCTCTAGATTTTAATCTTAAGCTCACCTCATCTAGTTCATTTCTTAATTGATTGATATCTATCATATTGACTATTCCGACTTATTATTTTTATATTGTTGGTCTAACTGCCTTAAGAATAATTTTTTTTCACTAATTTTTTTCTCTAATCCGCGATCAGTAGGCTTATAAAATTCTACAGGCTCTAACTCATCAGGAAAATATTTTTCTCCCGCAGCATAAGCATGATCTTCATTATGAGCGTATCTATAATTTTTACCATACCCTAGGTTATCCATAAGCTTTGTTGGGGCATTCTTTAAATGAATAGGTACGTTGAAATGACCTTGATTTGCTATATATTTCTTGACCATATTGTAAGCATGGTAAGCGCTATTGCTTTTCGGTGCCATTGACAAATATATAACTGCATTAGAAAGGGCCAGTTCTGCTTCAGGAAAACCCAGCCGCTCATAAATCTGGTAGGCCTCTAATGCAATTGTTTGTGCCCTAGGGTCGGCCAGGCCAATGTCCTCAATAGCAATTCTTATTATGCGCCTAGATAGATAGAGAGGGTCAGCCCCGCCATCCAACATTTTAAATAGCCAATACAACGCGGCATCGGGATCGGAACCTCTAACGGATTTATGAAGCGCTGAAATTTGATCATAAAATTGATCACCGCCCTTATCAAACCTTCTTGTCTTGTCTGCAACAATTTTCTTAACATCTAACTCATCAATAGCACTGCTATTATCAGCGGCATGAGAGCCTAACAACATTTCGACTAAATTAATTAATTTCCTTGCATCACCGTCGGCATAAGTTACGACTAAATTTCTTGCCCCCTCATTGATGCTTCTTTCAGGATATAGCTTTAAAGCCTTGTCGAGAATCGACTCTAACTCCTTTTCATTCAAAGCTTTTAAAACATATACCTGGCATCTACTTAATAGTGCAGAGTTCACCTCAAAGGATGGATTTTCAGTTGTTGCTCCAATAAAAGTAATAAGTCCAGATTCAATATGAGGCAAAAAAGCATCTTGCTGACTTTTATTAAATCGATGAACCTCATCAACAAATAAAATAGTATTTCTTTGTTGGTGCTCTTTCATAAACTGAGCTTTTTCTATTGCTTCCCTAATTTCCTTTACACCAGATAGTACTGCCGATATAGATAAAAATTCTGCATCTATGCAGTTTGAAATAACGTGTGCAACAGAGGTTTTACCAACGCCCGGAGGACCCCAAAGTATCATAGAAGGAAGACTTTTTCCTTCAATAGCAACCTTTAGTGACTGGCCCTCTCCGAGAAGTTCAATTTGGCCGACAATGTCATGTACTTTTTTCGGTCTTAATATTTCGGCAAGAGGTTTGGTTAAATTATCTTTCATTTAATTTTTAATGACATCAACACCTTCGGGGACATTGAAAAGGAATGCTGCATCATTTATCAATCGATTATTTACAATACTGTCAAAATAAATTTTTGTCTTATGGTTAAAGTTATCAATAATATGCATTTGAGATAAGAGGCCTTGGTTAAAGTGTATCAACACTTTACTAAAAGATGCTTCCTGAGGGTTTTTAGGTGTAGCTTCATAAATGCTTATGTGGTCTGTTGCTCTTATGCTTTTGACGATAAAGTGCTCTGAGGCTGAAGAGCTCACTAGTAGCATTGCTGGGCTAACGCCTCCCAATTTTTTTAATGAGCTTATTACTACTTGCTTTAAATCTGGATCATAAAGATAAAGAAGCTCTCCGTCACTGATGATTTGACTTTGAATTGGGTCAATATAATTCCATTTGAATAAATTGGGTTTCTTGAATAAGAAATTTCCACCAACCTCTTGCATGACAGATCCTCTCTGATCAATTACTTGTTGGGAAAAATTACCTTCAACAGTTTTCATTTCGGCAACTGTATGGGAAAAACTTGGCCCTTCATTGGCTAAAGAAATATACGAGATGAGGCAAAAATTAATTATAAAAAAAGGTCTAATCATTATTTGGTGAAATAATTTCACGGTTACCATTGCTTTGCATTGGGGTAACCAGTCCTGCTTTTTCCATGTCCTCAATAATTCTTGCAGCTCGATTATAGCCAATCCTTAAGTTTCTTTGCACATAGGATATTGATGCTTTTCTAGTTCGCAAAACTATCTCGACAGCTTCATCATACAAAGGATCTTTTTCCCCAGACATACCTTCGGAATCACCAGATGTCAAAGATATATCTGTTGGGTTTAAAATTTCTTCTAAGTAGCGAGGTTCACCTTTTTCTTTAAGATACTTTACAACCTTATGGACTTCTTCATCTGATACAAATGCACCATGAATTCTAACTGGGTAGCCAGTTCCGGGAGGCATATAGAGCATATCACCCTTCCCTAGTAATGTTTCAGCACCCATTTGATCTAAAATTGTCCTTGAATCTATCTTGCTTGAAACCTGAAATGCTATACGAGCTGGTATATTAGCTTTTATTAGCCCCGTTATTACGTCAACCGATGGTCTCTGTGTTGCCAGAACAAGATGTATACCCGCGGCTCTGGCTTTTTGAGCCAATCGAGCAATTAATTCTTCAATCTTCTTGCCCATAACCATCATCAGATCGGCTAACTCATCAATAACTATTACTATTTGTGGCATTGCCTCTAGAGGTTCAGGGTCTTCTGGGTTTAAACTGAATGGATTAGTGAGAGGGGAGCCTTTTTCATAAGCATCTTTAAATTTTTGATTGTACCCAGCCAAATTTCGCACCCCAAATGTAGACATCAATTTATATCTTCGTTCCATTTCAGCTACAGCCCAATTAAGCGCATGGCCTGCCTGACTCATATCGGTTACTACTGGAGTTAATAAATGGGGGATTCCTTCATACACTGAAAGCTCAAGCATTTTTGGATCTATCAAGATCATTCTAACCTCGTCTGCTTTGGCTTTATATAGCAAGCTTAAAACTAAGGCATTAATTGCTACCGACTTTCCAGATCCTGTTGTACCCGCAATTAATAAATGAGGCATTCTTGCTATGTCAGCTACTTCCGGCTTACCTGAAATATCCTTCCCAAGAACTAGCGACAACAGAGCTGAAGAGTCAGCAAAATTTTTCGAACTCATGATTTCAGAAAGGTACACAATCTGCCTATGCGAGTTTGGTATTTCTAATCCCATGCAAGTCTTTCCTGGAATAGTCTCAACCACTCTTATACTTACAACCGATAATGCTCTGGCTAGATCTTTTGATAAATTTGTTACTTGACTGCCCTTCACTCCCGGAGCTGGCTCAAATTCATATCTAGTAATAACAGGCCCTGGCTGAGCAGATGTTACTTTTGCCTCAATACCAAAATCAAGTAACTTTTTCTCAATGAGCCTTGAAATAAACTCAATAGTCTCCGCTGATTGAGTTTCTTTTTGAATCGGTGGCTCATCAAGCAAGTGGAGTGGGGGCAATTCTGAATCGCTATCACCAAACAAATTGATTTGTTTTTCTTTCACCACTCGGACGCTTTCCTTGATTTCAGTTTTAGCTTCCAGGATAGATAATGGAGATCTATCTACGAGTTTTTTTCTTTCGGATTGAACAAAACTAGCTCGTTCTTGTTTAAATTTTTTACCTTGCTGACGATCCTGCCAATCATAATAATAATTGTTTAGCTTACTAGCTACATTACATAAAAAATTACCGATACCTTCTGCAATATTGATCCATGACCATCCAGTAAATAAACTAAAACCTATAGCAAACATGACAATTAAAAAAATTAAAGAGCCTATGTAGCCGATATTTTCAATTAATAATGCAATGGTTATAGACCCAAGCATACCGCCTTGCTCTGAAGGAAAGCTTGCGTTCATACTAACTATGTGTCCGGCCTCAAAGGATGCCGAGGATAGAATTAATAGAAAAAAGCCAAGGTAGTGAATTGGAAGAATATGCTTAGTTCGATAATCTTCATTTTCTATTCTTGGATAAATAAGAAAAATGCTATAAATACTTAAAAATACAAGCCACCATGCCGACATGCCAAAAATATAAAGCGTAAAATCAGAAAAGTATGCTCCAAAAATACCCGCTAAATTGGATACAATTACCCCCGACTCAACTGCGTTAGACCATGATGGATCTTGAGCACTGTATGTTCCAAGTGCTAATGTCATATAAAGGCCGATAAATAATAGAACAAACCATGAGGCTTCACGAAAAATTCTGTTAGCCAAAATGCGAGGAGCATTACTCACTAACGATATATTTTTCCCTGTTTTTTTTGATTTTTTATTAACTAACAATTTGTATTTTTAATACCTTTTTATTTTGATAAATTATATCAGGATGTCCTTTAAAAACTATGTACTTATAAAATAAGAGATAAATAATATAAAAATAATGCTTATATAGTTTGATTGATAGCACAGGGTCCACTAAAATTACCTTTAATTCAATTCAAACTTTAGAAAGCTTTTAATTATGCCCAAACATGCACCCCTTATTATCCTCGGTTCAGGCCCTGCTGGCTATTCAGCAGCAGTTTATGCAGCACGAGCCAATCTCAAGCCACTTCTTATAACTGGTATTGCCCAAGGTGGTCAGCTTATGACAACAACCGAAGTAGACAACTGGCCAGCGGATGCTGACGGGGTTATGGGTCCGGAACTAATGAGTCGCTTCGAAAAACACGCATTAAGATTTAATACCGAACAAATATTTGATCATATTCATACTTGTGAACTATCGAATAAACCATTCAAATTACAGGGTGATAGTGATGAATATACCTGTGACGCCCTAATTATTTCAACTGGAGCGTCAGCAAAGTATTTAGGCATCGAAAGTGAGTCTAAATTCCTGGGTAAAGGAGTTTCAGCATGTGCTACATGTGATGGTTTTTTCTATAAAAATCAAGAGGTTGCTGTTGTTGGAGGTGGGAATACTGCGATAGAAGAAGCCTTGTATTTATCAAATATAGCCTCTAAGGTGACCATCGTTCATAGACGAGACGAGTTCAGAGCAGAGGCAATAATGATGGACAAGGTCCATGAGAAGGTTAAAGAGGGAAAAATCGTTTTAGAACTATTCCAGGAGCTAGATGAGGTAATTGGTGATGAAAAAGGTGTGACTGGAATTAAAATCAAATCATCTAGCGATGGCTCTATGAAAGAGATTGGTTTGCAGGGAGTTTTTATTGCAATTGGGCACAAACCCAATACCGATATATTCGCAGGGCAATTGGAAATGGAGAACGGCTATATTATTACTGAGTGTGGACGTAATGGAAATTTTACCGCCACAAGTATTGAAGGTATTTTTGCTGCCGGTGATGTTCAAGACCATATTTATCGCCAAGCAGTTACTAGTGCGGGTACAGGTTGTATGGCAGCCCTTGATGCGGAGAGATACTTAACTGCCCATGGCAAATAAAGATGCATCATTCCTTGATGAAGTAAAGGATGTTAACCCTCTAAAGGTTAAATCTAAAACTATTGACTCAGCCCCTAAAAAACCAAAACCGATACCGAGAAAATTAATTGAAGATGAAGGTAAGGCTTTACTAGATTCTCTTAGTGATGAGTATGTTTCGCCCGAAATAGAATCGGATGAAAATAACTACTTCCTTAGGTCAGGGCACTCACCAGACATCATTAAAAGACTAAAAAGAGGTTATTGGACGGTGGAAGGATCAATTGATTTGCACGGGCTGGTAACAGAAGAAGCCAAAGAGTGTGTGGTCAAGTTTATTCAGGAATGTAAAAAAAAGGGGATTCGATGCATTCGAATTATTCATGGGAAAGGTTACGGTTCCATTAACAAGGAGCCAGTGCTCAAGAATAAAGTTAGGAATTGGTTAAGTCAAAAAGATGAAGTTATAGGATTTTCTGAGGCGCCGAGGCATGATGGAGGAAGCGGAGTTGTTATTGTTCTTTTAAAGAGCAATAATTAAACCGTCGTTACAATACATACAGCCTGAGCTGCTACGCCCTCACCGCGACCCAATGAGCCCATTCTTTCAGTGGTGGTTGCCTTAATATTAATTTGAGATTCTGAACACTGGCAATCCTCGGATATATATTTAATCATTTTCTTGGTGTGTGGGCTTATTTTAGGGTTCTCGCAAATGACTGTACAGTCAATATTAACAATTTCATATTTCTCTTTTTGGAGTATCGATATAACCGACCTAAGAATCTCTCTAGAATTAATCCCCTTTATTGCAGGGTTGGTGTCTGGAAAATGTTGCCCGATATCGCCTTTTCCAATAGACCCCAAAAGTGCATCACATATCGCATGAAGCAGGACATCGGCATCAGAATGACCTTCAAGACCATGGGTATGTTCAATATGAACTCCACCTATAATGCATGGCTTTCCTAAAACTAAACGATGTACATCAAAACCTTGCCCTATCCTAATCATAACGCTCCTTTTTTTATAATATTTATTGCGCTTTGTGCTCTATATAAATCCTCAGGATAGGTAATTTTAAAATTCAATGCGCTTCCTTCAAAAATCTTAGGCTGAAGCCCGATGGCCTCCACTGCTTCAGCTTCGTCAGTAGGGGAGCCAACAAAGCTTTGAATGGCATGTTTTAAAGTTTTACACTTAAACATCTGAGGGGTCTGGGCTAACCATAAAAATTCTCGGTTTTCTGTGGCTACAACTTCTAAATATTTATTCACTTTTTTTACGGTATCGGGGACAGGAATAGCAACAATCCCTCCGACTTTATCTGATGACATTTCCGTAATAAATTGATTAATAATGGATTCTGTAATTCCTATCCTTGCTGCATCATGCACTAATATCCAATCATCGTCCTTAGTATCATGAATATTACACAACGCATTGAACACAGTTTGTGAGCGTGTTTGTCCACCACAATAAAGAACCTTAGTTTTGTTTGAGAATTGACAATTTCCAGAGGAAATAAATTTCTCATCAGGATGAAGCGCTATGGATATAGAGTCAATCAAGCTTACTCTAGAGAATATTCCCTCAATGTACTCAATGATAGTTCGATTTTCAATACGAGCAAATTGTTTTGGAATTTTATCGCCTAATCTACTGCCGCTGCCTGCAGCTGGGATAATTACGTGAATTTTGGACATACTATGATTTTAGCATGTCAATTTCTTCAAT
>Ga0209192_10002054_pt1 | contig 15003 bp, 12 predicted proteins | sample ArcticOcean_MG_C_11_FD_187433 | JGI IMG/M metagenome (GOLD analysis project Ga0209192, IMG submission 187433) | Marine microbial communities from western Arctic Ocean - ArcticOcean_MG_CB2_154 (SPAdes) (version 2) | ecosystem: Environmental > Aquatic > Marine > Oceanic | place: Arctic Ocean... | reverse complement strand
TGGTGCCAAATGGTATAATGCTACTATATGGTTAGGTCACGGTGGAACTACAAGTTGTCACCATCCCCCAGCACACCAAATAGATTTAGAAGACATTAAAGAAAACCCTAGTGCTATTCACAACAGTAGACACAAGAAGAAGATGCGTCAAATGATGCAGGAAGGCACACGGCCCAAAGAGTGTGAGTACTGTTGGAAGATTGAAGACATGGGGCAAGACTCGGACGGCAATGAAGCTGTATCCGACAGAGTATATAAAACAGTTATATATGAAGACAGAGACTTGCAACACATTGCAACCTTAGATCCTAATGCTGATGTTAATTTAAAAACCTGTGAGGTTGCATTTGATAGAACATGCCAGTTAGCATGTAGTTATTGTAATCCTGCATTCAGTAGTACATGGGTTAAAGACATTAGAACCAACGGCGGGTATCAAGGCATTAAGTCAGATGCAAGAGGTCACTTTATTGATGATGCTCCGTATGCCGAACCTTACGATGCTGGAACAGCCAATCCTTATGTAGACGCATTTTGGAGATGGTGGCCTGAGCTTAGTAAAGAGCTAGAAGAGATTCGTGTTACTGGCGGCGAGCCATTAATGACTCCTAGCATTTACAAACTGTTTGATTGGTTTAAAGAAACAGATGAGCCTAATGCTAAGAAGATGCGTTTGGCTATTAACAGTAACTTAATGGCTAAGCCTGGGTTACTAAACAAGTTTATTGATGCTACACAACACATTGACCACTTCCATGTGTACACAAGTTGTGAAGCCTTTGGCGCCCAAGCAGAATATATCAGAGACGGATTAGATTGGGAAATATGGACTGCACAGTTCGAACGTTTTGCCACAGAGGCAAGATACGAAGGTGTACACATGATGATGACTATCAATGCATTGTGCTTAGATACTATATGCCAGTTCTTAGATTGGACATTGTCTATGAAGAGAAAATACGGACATCACGTTCCAGGTATCAGTGTAAACATATTACGTTTCCCTAGTTTTCAAAGCCCATTAACATTGCCAGACAATTTGCGTAAAATGTATCATGATGAACTTAGTGAGTGGTTAGATGATACTCGAAACAAAGGCGAAAGAGATATGCATGGTGTAGAATTACTCCAAGCATGGGAACAGGATCAAATAAGCAGACTAATAGAATACTTGGATGTTGTTAAAACTCCGCACAGAAATACAGCAGAGCAATACTTACTAGACCACGACTTCAAAGTGTTTTACGAACAGTATGACGCAAGGCGTGGTCATGATTTCAGAGCAACATTCCCTAGACTAACAGACTGGTATGACAGTATTGATGTGCTAGACATTAGCGATGACCACGACATACAAGCACCCGATAGTGTAGGTGTGACGAATACATTGTATGCTAAACGTATTGTTACAGAAGACGGCGAAGTTAAAGTTGTAGAAATGAAAGTACGTGGACGCCAAACAGGTGAGAGCGACGATGACTACGATGATACCAAATACGAAAATGAAATAGAAGGAGTTAATCCTAATATTAAAAAACGTGCTGGTAGTAGCATTGGTTGGGACACAGATACTGACGGCCTGGGCGGGGCGGTAGACGAGTGACAAAGTATTATAAATTAAGTTTAAGTCCAACACCAGCTGGTGTAATGGACAGTTCCGGTACTAATGTATTAGGCAAAAGTAGTTTCAAAGGCGGCAACGTAGAACTTGTTTGGGAACTTGCCGATACCCATATTGCTAATCAATTTTATAATATTACAGAAGCGGCTATAGCCGATGAGTACAGATGGCTACATTGGAATTTATATGATGCTAACCAAAGTGTAAACATGCAACTGCTAATTAATACGTTAAATACAGACATTGATACGCAAGGGGCCGACCCGTTATTAAAATTATCTATCACTGACTCTATGAAAGAAATGAATGACAAGTTAAATGAAGTGCATTTTATTTTTGAAAAACAATTGCTAGAAATAACAAGTAATCCAGACATAGACCATACATTCACAGAAGAATCTAATCCTGCGGTTGAGATATTAGAACGGTTAAATAAAACTGTACACGAAATAGAAGCAAACTTGTCTAGGTTCTTTGCAGTAGAAAAACTACATGAAAAGCAATACTTCTTGGTAACTAGGCATTTTAGTCCTAATGCAGAAGTACAGTATATGGACTTAACAGATGATGACTACGCACAATTCCAAGCCCAATACTATACAGGTGATTTATTTTTAGACTTCTTTACCATCGGCAAAGATTTAAGTCATGCATACTCGACAAAAGACTTAGAACTTATAAAGCGTGGCGAAGTAAAGCCACAAACATTAATAACTGGCAGTGCTTGTATCGGATTACTCTCCGACCAATTCCAAGTATTTGATCCAGAAGTTGAGACAGATTTATACAGAAAAATAGGGCAGTGGTGCGATATTTCTGAAGTATCAAAGTATGGAATTGACTACACAGAGCCTAAGCATGCCATTGGCAGAGCTAAACTAGGAACGTTACAAAATGAAACGTTCGAAACTATTATAACAAAACTAGAAGCATGTCCGTATGTATGTGACATAGCAGTGTGGGAAGAATGAGTAATCGTATAAAGCCTAAATGGGCTCACGGCAGTATGGCAGAAGATTCAGAGAACAAGGTTTTTTGTACTGCTCCATGGACACACACTTACATTAGTCCCCAATCAGAGAGACGAATGTGTTGTGCTAGTAGAGAAGAACACCAATTCCAGAAGCAATACATCGATGCAAGTAATGATGAAAGCACAGGACTATATAAAGAAAGTGGCACTATAGCAGACTATCAACCAGTCAGTTTAAAAGAACATTGGAACAGTCCTTATATGATGGACATTCGTAAAAAGCTATTAGCCGGTGAAGAGATATCACAATGTAATGTTTGCAATGATAGTGTACTAAGTCAAAGTACATATCGACAATGGTTCACCGGATTCTTATTTGAAGACAAAATAGACGAGTGCTTTGACAGTACCGATGAAAATGGATTCACTACTATGAATCCTATTAGTTTTGATTATAGAGTTAGTAACTTATGTAACTTCAAATGTCGTATGTGCGGAGAGCAACTTAGTTCAGCATGGGAGACAGAGAAGAGACAGAACGACCATTGGACTCCTGAGAGCCAGCCGTTCATGGTACCAGAGAACAAAGCAATAATACAAAAGTTTCAAAAGGACGTAGTAGAGGAAGAGTTTTGGGAAGCCATTAAGTCAGGCACAGTGGAAGAAATATATTGGGTTGGTGGTGAACCGCTCATGTATGATATCCATTGGAAGAGCATGGCTAGACTTGCCGAAGATGATAACTTACGCAAAGTACACTTACGTTACAACAGCAATTTAAGTAGAGTACGTTTTGGTAAGCACTACTTGTACGATTGGTTGCCTAAAGCAAAGGACTGGACTATGTGTGCTAGTATTGACGGCATAGGCAAGATAGGAGAGTTCATACGCACAGGGTTAGTTTGGGAGGAGTGGGATAAAAACTTTAGAGAAGGTGTAGCATGTCCAGGTGGTGATAGTAAGATGCTTATGGACTTAACACTAACAGGCCCCGGACTATTTGGCTTGCGTGACTTTGTTAATTATTCGTTAGAGCTAAATGTTAAAATTGAAACTAAGAATATGTTTGCATTCCATCCAGATGTAGTATTTACATTTATGAGTTGGCCCAGGCATATACTAGACAGAATAGTAAACAGTTTGCTAGATGACTTACGTCCTATTATAACCGAAAAGCAAAGTACAGTGATAACACAACTAGAAGCAATTCTGAATACTCCTACATTCGGCGAACAGTTTCCGGATACACATGAGGATCAATTCTTTAATGGCAGACAATGGCAACAGACTATTGCTACTATTAGGAACGATGGTGCTGAAGGCGAAGCATTAACTATAGAAGAAATTTATAAAGAAGATCAAGAACTGTACAACTGGTATACCAGACCTGACCCAAAACATAATTCGAGATAGGCATGATAGTTTTTTTACGATTTAAAAATATCGGCGAGTATGAGATGGGTCCACCACAAACTAATGTATGGCCCTTTATATTCGGCAATCACGAACTGTTGCCGCCTGGTCCTAAGTTTGCTAAAGCAGACTGGTTCAGTGATATTAATCTTTCGCCGGCGACGGAATACGATAAAACAAATAAATTGTTTGGTAATGTAAAGCATAGACCTGAAACTATAGATCTCGATTTGCCTATTAAAAAGCAGTTGAGAAGAATTAATGGTACACTTGTTGTAATGCTGTTGTTCCCTATACATGTAATTGATCTTAAGGATGACAACAACACATTAAGTAAAATAATAAAAACGTTTGAACCTTTCCCCGAAGTTAAATTTATGTTCTCTCAGACATGGGATATGGTTTCACCTGTACTCAACGACTTCAATGCCGTGGATTATATTTTAGACAGTGTCAAAGACATTGACAGTCACAGACTTAATTTTTATCTGTGTAATCCGTATACTATAGATGAAATTAAAAGTAAACGCCCTGATGTAGACGCACGAGTTATGGCTATATACTTTAATAGGATTAAACATTTTAATCGAGAAGAGGTCACACACAATCCAGAACTTCGGTCTAAGCATTTTTTATGCTTGAATAATTTTGTCAAGTATCATCGAACATTTATCGTAGACCGAATGCCACCGGATCACAGTTATGTGTCGTATGTAGAGAAGGGTAAGAAGTTGTCACTGGATAAAAAACTGATGTTCTTTTCTCAGACCCTGACTCAAGATCTATCGTTGTGGCAAGACTGCTTGCCATATTTTTACTGGCAGGACAGCTATATTAATATTGTGACTGAGACTATGCACGAACGTGCAGGAATAATCGATAACCATAATGATCGGGATGATTATAAGTTGCCCGAATTACCAGAAGGCAGTCCATTGCTCAAAGGTCCCTGGTCTGAAAAAAGTGTAAAGCCCATATACTTCAGGCAAATGTTTTTAATAGTCGGAGTTCTTGGCGCTAATAAAACACTACAGGATTTAGGCTTTAAGTTATTTGACAATTTTATAGACTATTCATTTGACCTTGAGGAAGATCCGTTGCTACGTTTAAAACAAGTGTATGTAGAAATAAAACGTTTAACGGATATAAGTATAGAAGATATACATGCTTACTACAACAGTGCAGAGTGTCAAGACATAATAGAACATAACTTAGCGGTATACAAAACTTATTGCTACATACCTACAGAGGAACTGATGGTCAAATATCAAACAACAACTGAGCCGAAGTTAACATTATCCGGGTGGACAGACTAATGATTATTTGCATTCTGGATCATCTACTTGTTAAAGGAGATCAGTTCGATTCTTTTGACAACGACAGACCTTCGGGCATACCTATACAATCTCACAGCATGTGCGGACTAAATAGTCGCGACAGAAATCAATCGTTGCATACTGACATCCGCTATTACGATTCTGTGTATAATGTTATTAGCTCTGCTACCGGTGACGGTAGTCTCGGTGAAGAGTACTATATAGAACTTGGGCTCAGTGTAAATTGTTACTTTGATGTTAGTCCGACCTTGAGTCGCCTAGTAGAACTAATAAAAGATATCGATAATATACATATATTATTCTCTTGTGGGTGGGACATGTACAGCAGTAATGTGTACAATAGATCTGAGTTAGTATTCGACCGAACTGCATATTTAAAAACACAGTTAATTAACTTACCCAACGAACGTCTACATTTTTGGCTTGGTAATACTTCCGAAGTTATTGGACATAAGAGAATGTTCCCAGGTGCAGATGTACAGTACTACAGTGTGTATCCTATTAGGATGGCTCGACAGCACATCCTTTCTGGTCTCCCATTTTACAAAGCACCTGATATAAGTACTATAAGAGACAAAGCATTTTTATGTTTAAATAACTATGAAAAAGACCACAGGACTGCTATGGTCAAATTCTTTAGAGCTGATAGCGATCTGTTATCTAATGCACATGTAAGCTATTTAAGGCCCCGCGACCCGGACATGCACATGCTAGTAGACGGTCCCAAAGATCCTGATAAGATAGGCGATTGGCAGGATGTTACAGATTATAATATTATAAACAATTGTTATAGTTACATAGCAACAGAAACACACTTCGACCCTACATGGGTATTCAGCTGGGACGCACAGATTCGAAAACATGATCATATATTGTTTAGCAAAGACCTTACGGAAGATCTCTGGGACTTTAGTATACCGTTTGCTGGTTGGATATCAGAAAAATCTTTAAAGAGTGCATACTATCAATTGCCGTTATTAGTAGTAGGATATCCTGGATCACTGGATGCATTTAAGAAATTAGGATTTAAAACATTCCCAGAATTTTTTGATGAAGCATACGACACTGTAGCACATCCAGGCGAACGATTAAAACTTATAAAAGACAATATTAACAGATTAGGCAATATGTCTAAACAAGAACTACACGACTTATATCACAGCGAACGTGTACAAGAAAAACTACAACATAATAGTCAGCACTTTGCACACTTAATCAAAACAGACCCATACCTGCCATCATTCTATAGACTTGATATCTGCCATGAGATACAAGATTTTATCAAATCCTAAATATATAGGCATAAATACAGTAGTATACGATACACACAATAATATTTAGGAGATAGATAATGGCCTCAATCGGATTTATTGGGGTAGGCAAGCTAGGGCAAGCCTGCGCCGAAATGGTCGCCGAGGTTCATTATACTGTTGGATACGATGTTAACGAGGTAAAGCCTGAAAACTTTGCAATGGTTAGCACACTGGAAGAGGCTGTAATTGGTAAAGATATTATCTTTGTTGCCGCACCTACTCCGCATGATCCACAGTATGATGGCAAGGCACCTACCAGCCATTTACCAAACAAAGACTTCGATTACACAATAGTAAAGGAAGTCCTTTCGCAAGTAAATGCTGTCGCAACAAAGGAACAACTAGTTGTTCTTATAAGCACCGTCATACCCGGAACAGTTCGTAGAGAACTAATACCATTAATTACTAACACAAGATTTATTTACAATCCATACTTAATTGCTATGGGCACAGTGAAGTGGGATATGGTTAATCCAGAAATGGTAATGATTGGAACAGAAGATGGAAGTGAAACAGGTGATGCAAAAGAACTTGTAGACTTTTACAAAACAATAATGCAGAACGATCCCAAGTATGTTATAGGTACATGGGATGAATGTGAATGCATTAAAGTATTTTACAATACGTTCATTAGTGCAAAAGTAAGTTTAGTGAACATGATACAAGACGTTGCAGAGAAGCAAGGTAACATCAATGCAGAAGTTGTATGTGATGCACTAGCTAACAGTGGTAGACGTATTATGGGACCGGGTTACATGAAGCCAGGCATGGGCGATGGTGGCGCTTGTCACCCTAGAGATAATATTGCTCTACGTTGGATGGCTGACGAACTTGACTTAGGATATGACTTGTTCGATGCTGTGATGCGTAGTAGAGAAGTACAAGCTGAGAACATGGCTAAAACATTGATAAAGCATGCCAGTGCTGGTGCAGGTGTAGTACCTCCCATGCCAATCATTATAGTCGGCAAGGCTTACAAGCCGCTAGTACCATACGAGTCAGGATCTAGTAGTATGTTAGTAGGTCACTACATTGCTGAAGCTGGGTACGACATATATTACTACGATGAGCAGACTGGCGATGTACCCAGTAAAGAAATACTCGACAACCAAGCAGTATATCTTTTAGCACATAACCCAGAAGTTACATACGGTGACCAGTTAGATACTGTGCCAGGATGGTATGGCAATCATACAGCAACAGACTGTGATGGTGCATTAGCAATAGCAACTGGCAATGGCACACCGTTACAGTTTGCAAAAGGTAGTGTTGTATTAGATCCTTGGAGGAAAACTCCAGAGATAGCAGATGTCGAAGTGATACACTACGGCAACACCCGGGGGAAGAGATGAATGTTGATCAACAGATACTAGATCACTTAAAACATAAGTATGGAAGTGAGCAACAAAAACGTGCATTAAATGAACAGTACCGTTACACGCCTCCATACCCTACGTTACACTTAGAGGATTTTATTCCTTATAATGTGGCAAAGTTATTGTACGAAGAAAGTCAAACAATACCTAAGGAGTTCTGGACAACATTTACTAGAGCAGACAGTTACATGGAAGAATGCCTGGACTTACAAGAAGCTCCGGTGGCACGAGGAGTTGTTAGTGCATTGCACAGTAGAGAGTTCCTTATGTGGCTTAGCCAGGTATGTGACGTAAGCCACTTGCTCACAGATCCATACTTGGTCGGTGCTGGGTATATGAAAAGTTTCAAAGGCGACAGTTTAAAAATACATTCAGATTTTAATTGGAATGAGCAATGTCAGACACATAGAGCATTAAGTTTGATACTATACTTCACACCCGATTGGGATGAAGCATGGCACGGTGACTTACAGTTTTGGGATTTCGATAAAACAGAAAAGGTAGTCAGCTATCCACCCAAGATGGGTAATGCTGTTATATGGAAATATCATAAACGTGGATTCCATGGTCATCCTAATCCAATCGAATGCCCGGAAGATAGATTTAGAGTAGGCTTTAGATTGTTTTATTATGTAAGTGATAGTACACATGACTGGAGAGATCCCCCACACAAAAGTTTATACTGGTACGACAAAGATAAGAATCAGCCATACCATTTAGATAATGAATACGGTCATGGCAAATTGGAAGACGACTGATGAAAGGTGCATACACTATACAAGACAAAGAGATAACTGCTAGTTTACAACAGTACGTTACACAACCAGAAGTGTGGAATAATTTCTTTGTCGCTGATGGCGTAACAGGATTAGAGCAACAGTTCGTAGAGAAAATGAGAGAATGGGTTTCAAGCAGTTTAGAAAATACACTAACTGGCTTAGAAAACTTCCCTCATGGTACTATGACACATGGTACTAGTGAAGCATTCCAAATGTTTATGATGAGACACCATGATAAGAACTTTAGATTCTTTAAAGGTGACTTCATGATGCATAAGGTAGCTGGCAATGTTATGGGCAACAAGTGGAAATGGATACTTGATGCAAATGAGATTACTGTGGGCGATGCTGTTATTATAAGCATACCGTTTAGTGACTTTGGCACAGCACACCCACAGCACATTAAGTTGCTAGAGAAATGTTCAGCATTAAATGTTCCGGTACTAGTTGATTGTGCATACTTTGGTATGTGCTACGGCATAGAAATTGATTTAAATTATAAGTGTATAGAAGAAGTAACATTCAGTTTAGGAAAAACTTTTCCTATTATAGGCAGTAGATGTGGAGTAAGATTCCAACGCACAGCGGTAGACGATGCAGTAACGTTTGCTAACCAGCACGGCATCGTGAATAACTTTGGCGCATTAGTGGGACTGCATTGCATAGAGCAATACTCAGCAGACTTCATATCAACAAAGTACAGGGCCGTACAGCAACGAGTATGCGATGACCTAGGTGTTGACACTACCAATTGCATATTGTTTGCTACTAGTAGCGACGATAAGTATAATGAATATAATAGAGGGAATGATACATCTAGACTGTGTATCAGTAAACTAATACAGGAAGAGTATGAAAACAGACAATAGCAACATGTGTGCATTACTATGGACACACTTGAGCAACGAGCCAGGTGGGACTATTCGTACATGCTGTATTGCTAAAGACAGGTTGCAGGATTCGTATAACAATAACTTTACATTAGGTGATAACTCTGTTAAAGAAATTTTTACTAGTCCTGGCATACAGCGTATAAGAAATGCAATGCTAAACGGAGAGAAACCTGCTAACTGTGAAACATGTTGGATAGATGAAGACAATGGCAAGAAGTCCAAACGTGAGCAGTACAACGAGTACTATGACAACTGGTATGGCCCCGGGTGGATGGAATCATTCGACTGGGAACACACTCCACAAAATGTTATGGATATGCAGTTAATATTTGATAACACTTGTAACTTAGCATGTAGGAGTTGTAATGCAAACTATAGTAGTAAGTGGCTAGCTGAAGCTAAAGAGAGACACATACCGTATTGGGAAACTAGTGCGAAGGTTCCTATGAACGATATGGAGAACAGTAAGTTTTGGACTACCATGGATGAATGGTTACCTGGCATAAGACGATTAGAGATTATGGGTGGCGAACCTTTCTATATGAAAGAGTTTAAGAAGTTCGTTGACAAACTTATTAATGAAAACTATGCACAAAACATTAGCATGACATTGAGTACCAACGGCACCATAGCAGACAAAGTATTCTTGCAACGTATGGCAAGTAACTTTAAAGACTTAGCATTTAGTATTAGTATTGATGGTATAGAAGACAGATTCGAATACTTACGGCATCCAGGTAAATGGGCGGAAGTAAAAGAGAACTTAGATTACTTTTACGAATTACACACAGGAGAGTATCCAGTACACATGCAAATAACACACACTGTTACTGCATTAAATATAATGTACTTGCCTGAGTTCCACGATTACTTCCACACGCATTATCCTGAATTTAAAATATGGAATAACATTGCACACTATCCGAAGTGGCTGACATGTAGTGTACTACCGGCGTTTGCAAAAAAAATAATCACACAACAGTTAACTGATCATGCTTGGACTAGCGACTATAAGAGTGAAGTGGACGCATTACTAAAATACTTCAACTCACCGTTATATGAAAATGGTCAAAGCGTAGATGAAAAGCTACGAGCAAAAGTTTCAGCGGAAAAACTATTAATGTTTGACCAACGAAGTATAGAAAACAAATGGAAAATATTTAAATCACAAATAGCAGGAGGAGACCATTATCGAGAAGAGAACTTTGCAGAAGTCTTTCCCGAGTTACACGAGTTGATAAAAACAGACTTCGATTACAAAAAAGAGTATGAGGAAGTGTTGACAAATGGTTACAAACAGCATAGCACCAGGGAGTTGATAAATTGAGTACAACATATTGTCCTCTGCCTTGGCAACACTTGGCCACCCATCCTCACGGTGGTATAACATTGTGTTGCATCAGTGATCATACTGATGGCAAAAACAGAGCTAGAAATTATAAGGATAACTACGATGAGTTCTTAGATTTAAACAAAAACAATATCGAAGAGCAGATGAACAGCGACTACTATAAAGAAGTTCGCCTACAGATGCTCAACGATGAAAAGCCAAAGGCTTGTATGAGGTGTTACAATGAAGAAGATAACGGAATTAAATCAAAACGAATACACGAGCAATCTGTTTTTCCACAGAACACCTTTGATTGGGCGAGTGGGGTTACTAGGGAAGGTGGCGATATTGATATGGATCTCCGTTTTGTGGAGCTTCGTCTTGGCAATGTATGCAACGTTCGGTGCCGTACTTGTAATCCGGCAAGCAGTTCAAAGTGGTTGGAAGACTACAAAGACATTGTGGAGAAGGCTGACTTCGTAAACAGAGGTTACTTGGGACTTAACTTCCCAGAAGATTTTAAATGGGCAGAGGATGATAATTTTTATGACGACCTATATGACTCTGCTCCAAACTTAGAAGTAATTTATATCAATGGCGGAGAGCCTACATTGATTAAACAGCATTGGACTTACTTAAAGAAATTAGTAGCTAGTGGCAGAGCAAAAGATATTATACTGTGGTATAACATTAACTGTACTATGCTCCCTCCAATTGCATTAGAGTTATGGCCTCACTTTAAAGAAGCAAGAATATGTTTAAGTATAGATGACTTAGAAGACAGAAATGCTTTTATAAGAACTAATACAAGATGGGAGGCTGTATTAAAAACTATTAATACATTACTACCATTACAAGATACATTGACATTAAGAATTACACAAACAGTGAGTGCTTACAATTATGCTACATTGCCTGAATTTTTTAAATGGGCCGATAGCATTGGGATAGAAGTTGATATGAACTTCGTGTATGATCCTGATTACCTAAGTCCTGCAGTTATACCTGTTAAGGCAAGAGAGTTGATACATACAGAATTTAGACAAGCGTTAGGCAATGACCATAAGTTAGGCACTCTACTTAGCATGTTTAATAACGACGATTGGAATGAATTAAAGTGGGAACAGTTTTGTCGCTTTAATGATTTACTAGACAACAATGATAACAGCGAGTGGAGGAATACATTTACTAAGTTAGTAGATGTCGTGGAGCAGAGTGAACATACTAGCGTATACTAAAACTAAAGGAGACAGTCTTAGATGGTTGGCTCATATCGGACTACTCGCAGTAATGCTTTTAGGTCCTAGTAAACTGTTGTGGGTAACGGCTATTGTTTATTTTTGGTTTAGTAGTATAGGAATATTTGTTGGGCAACACAGATACTTTGCACACAGAAGTTTCAAGACTACTAAGTTTTGGGAGAGCGTACTTAACGTAACAGGCACCTTAGCAAGTTTAAGCAGTGTGTTTGGTTACATAGTTAAACACCGAGAACATCACAAGGCGTCAGATAGCGACAGTGATCCCCATAGTCCGCATCACATGAGCTTGTGGAAGAGCTGGACGTTAGGGTTAAAGGATGAGAATTATAACATACGACTTGCTAAAGATTGGATAAAGAACAACGCAGTATTACACACGCACAACTACTTTTTTGGATACATACTAGTGTACATTCTAGTTTTAGCATTAATTAATCCATTGCTAGTACTATACGGCTACTTGGCTCCTGTAAGTTTATGTGTATGGGCCACTGGTGCATTCAACACATGGGGTCATGGAAAAGGTCTTACATGGTTAGGTTATAGAACATATGACACTAATGATAAGAGTACGAATCATTGGTTAGTAAATATAATAACATTCGGTGAGGGGTGGCATAATAACCATCACAACAATCCTAGTTTATCATATCAAGGAAACAAATGGTGGGAATGGGATATTAATGGATTAATAATAAAGGTAATAAGCAAATGAGTTTTAAAGACTTAACTGAAAAAGAATTAACAGAGAGCGATGCGTTTTGTGTTATCCCATGGATACACATGCATCCTTGGCCCGATGGCAGAGTGTTCACTTGCTGTTTAAGTGAACTGCATTCTCCTGTAGGCAATCTAAATGAAGAAGGCGCTACACTGGAAAGTGTATGGAATGGCCCAGGACTGAAACAGTTTAGACTGGACATGCTTAACCATAAAAAACTTTCTAACTGTAATAGATGTTACGAGCAAGAGGCTCATGGCCACAAAACATTAAGAAAGAGAAGTAACGAAGAATATATAGACATGGTCCATAATCCACATGGCACTAACCAAATGGAGCATGTCAGGTCAACACACGAAGATGGTAGTGTTGACGGTGTTAACATGACGTATATGGATATTCGCTTTAGCAATATTTGTAATATGCGATGTAGATCCTGTGGGCCAGATTTAAGTAGCCAGTGGTTCAATGATGCTGTAGATAGCGAGTTCAATATGACTCCGACACAGCCTATACATCAAATCAAAAAAGGCTCAACAGATTTCCTTTCAACATTCGACCCATACTTAGACACAGTAGAAAAAATATACTGGGCAGGCGGTGAACCACTTATCATGGATGAGCATTGGTATATAATGAATAAGTTAGTCGACATGGGTAGAACAAGTTATGATACTCCTATGAGAATTTACTATAACACAAACTTTAGTAAACTCACATACAAAGGAAACGATGCCGTTGAGTTATGGAAAAAGTTTGAGAGTGTAGGCATTGGCGCCAGTTTAGATGCTAGTGGCAAACGTGGAGAGTATCTGCGTAAAGGAACTATATGGAGAGACATCGTTGCAAATAGACAACGACTACATGACGAGGCACCTGAAATTAAAGACTTCCACGTTAGTTGTACAGTAAGTATATTTAATGCATTAAACGTTACAGACTTTTATAGAGAACTTGTTGACACAAACTTTATTACTATAGAAGGGTTTGCTGTAAATATCTTACTGGGACAATCATTCCAGAGAGCAACTGTGCTACCTAAACATTTAAGAGAAGAAGCACAGCACAAAATTGATGTGCTACTAGAAGAAATAAAAGATTGGGACAAGTTAGGTAGAACAACAAATACATTTAAAGCATTTAGAAGTTTCTTAGATGGGGACGATACAAACTTACAAGCGGAGTTCCTTGAAAGTACAAAAGAAATGGATAGATTTAGAAAGGAAGACGTGTTCGATGTACACCCAGAGCTCGAGCTGTTCAGAGAAGCATATGATCGTATTGACCTTAGTATACCTAGGTCGGAACGAGACTTTGGAAGAGGTATAAGATAATGACAAAAAGAAAAGATATCCGAGACGAGAATGATATTCCGTGGGACGCAATCCAACGTAGAAGATTTATGAATGCAGATGCCGAGATTGCGCCTGACGATAGTTTTACTATGAGATTGAAAGACGGCGATGAGTTTAAAGTTAGGAAGAACAGTACTAGTGGAGACGACGATTCATTAATGAATATAATTTACGGGAACAAGGATTAATGACTACTACACCAGAACATTTTTGCATACTACCGTGGATCAATCAAGAAGCACGGACTGACGGCACTGTTGCAGTGTGTTGTGTTATGCAGGAAACAGTTCCTGGAATTGACTTAGCAAACGGCTCCACATTAAAAGACGCATGGGATAGTAAGTGGCTCGCTGATCTAAAGACGGACTTTTTAGCAGGCGAAAAACCTAAAGCATGTTTCAATTGTTGGAACGAGGAAGACGCTGGAATAGAAAGTAAACGTTTAAGAGAAGTTAAGAAGTTTGCACATCACATAGAAGACTTGGGCCACGCAAAGCCAAAGAGCATGGACTTGAAACTAGGAAACATATGTAACACCAAGTGTAGAATATGTACAAGTTTTGCAAGTAGTCAATGGGTACCAGAAGAAACAGAACGTGATGGCGACTCTAATCACTTTGCAAAGATAAT
>Ga0209192_10002049_pt1 | contig 15021 bp, 13 predicted proteins | sample ArcticOcean_MG_C_11_FD_187433 | JGI IMG/M metagenome (GOLD analysis project Ga0209192, IMG submission 187433) | Marine microbial communities from western Arctic Ocean - ArcticOcean_MG_CB2_154 (SPAdes) (version 2) | ecosystem: Environmental > Aquatic > Marine > Oceanic | place: Arctic Ocean... | reverse complement strand
AAGCAGCAGTGGCAGAAGCAGCTCCAGAAGCAGCAGTGGCAGAAGCAGCTCCAGAAGCAGCAGTGGCAGAAGCAGCTCCAGAAGCAGCAGTGGCAGAAGAAAAGAAAGAAGATAAATAGAGAAAGTTTTGTCTTCTAGAAGATTAGAAGAAATTGTAGTGATGGGAAAACTATTAGTTCCATATGGGGTTAATGGGTGGATAAAAGTTTATTCTTTTACAGAAAAATTAGAATCTTTTTTGATATACAAAAAATTATATCTTTCCAAAAATAAAAAAGAATGGCTAGAAATAAATATTAAAGAAATTAAGCTGCATGGTAAAACGATTATTGCAAATTTTTTAGAAATCGCTAATCGTACTGAAGCAGAAAATTATAAAGATTACTTAATTGGAGTACCTAAAGATTATTTACCTCAATTAAACGAGAATCAATACTATTGGAACGATCTAATAGGGTTTGAAGTATTGAATCTTCAAAATATTTCCTTTGGCTTAGTTGACACATATATAGAAACTGGAGCAAATGATGTAATAGTTGTGAAGGGTGATAAGGAAAGATTAATTCCATATACACCTATGACGGTATTAAGAGTAGATACAATAAATCATAAAATAATTGTAGATTGGGATGAAGACTTCTAAAGCTTTATTAACTTTTGATATTGTAACTTTAATGCCAGAAATGTTTTCGGCAATAAGTGGATATGGAATAACAGGAAGAGCATTTAAGGAAGATATTGTTAATATAAATTTATGGAACCCAAGAGAATTCTCAACGGACCTTCATAAGACAGTAGATGATAGAACTTACGGCGGAGGCCCTGGAATGCTTATGATGGCCGAACCATTGGTAAAGTCAATTGAGGCAGCAAAGAAAAGACAAAATGAGTTAGGGATAAAAAATAGTAAAGTCATTCATATGACACCTAAAGGGCAATTACTAAGTCATAATAAAGTTAAGAGCTTGTTAAGCTGTGAAGGACTTGTGATTATTACTAGCAGATATGAAGGGATTGATGAGAGAGTTGATGATTGGATTGATGAAGAGATTTCAATTGGAGATTATGTTTTGAGTGGTGGTGAATTACCTGCTATGACGATGATGGATTGTTTGATTAGGCAATTACCTGGCGTATTAAATGATGATGAATCAGCAACACAAGATTCTTTTGTTAATGGACTTTTAGATCATTCTCATTACACACGACCTGAAGTGTTTCAAAATATGAAGGTACCTGAAGTTTTATTATCAGGAAATCATGAAAAAATAAGGTTATGGCGGTTAAAGGAATCGCTAAAGCTAACATGGAAAAAACGCCCAGATTTATTGGCTGAAAAGTTGTTGACAAAAGAAGAGACTCGGCTGCTTGAAGAAATTGAGATTGAGCAGGAACAAGGCTCTATATAATTTAAAAGGAACAAAAGTTATGACAAATATTATTGAAACATTAGAGCAAGAAGAAATAGCGCGTTTAGGGAAAAAAATTCCAAAATTTTCACCGGGAGACTCAGTAATAGTAGGTGTTAATGTAGTTGAGGGAACAAGAAAGCGTGTCCAAGTTTTTGAAGGCGTTGTTATTTCTAGAAGAAATAGAGGATTAAATTCATCATTTATTGTTCGTAAAATTTCTTCAGGCGAAGGTATTGAAAGAACTTTTCAGCTTCATTCCCCACAAATTGAAAGTATTGAAGTTAAGAGTCGAGGCGATGTTCGCAGAGCTAAGCTATTTTATTTGCGTGAACGGTCTGGAAAATCTGCAAGAATTAAAGAGCGTTTAAAGGTTCGTGATAGTGACAGTGAGTTTGAAGAAATTCCAGATATGTTAGTTGAAGAAGCTCCAGCGGCAGAAGCAGCTCCAGAAGCTCCAGCGGCAGAAGCAGCTCCAGAAGCTCCAGCGGCAGAAGCAGCTCCAGAAGCAGAAGATAAAACTTCTAAGTAAAATATTTAAGTAAATAAAAAAAGCCCCAAATTATGGGGCTTTTTTTATTTAGGATAAGCTTTTATTGCAACATTAATTAGAACAACAAATCTAGAAATGCTAAATAATTTAGTACTAATTAAATTACTGTAAGTTTGATCTAATAAAAATTTAATGATAAAAAAGAGGAATGGCTTTAGAATAAAAAAATGAATAATGATTCTAAAAGAACCCCTCAAAAAATACTTATTAAAAATGAAATTATTGATGGGTTTATTGATCATTTATGGCTAGAAGATGGTTTATCCAAAAATACATTAAATAGTTATCGATTTGATTTAGAATTATTTTCAAGTTGGCTAACTAAAAACTTAAAAAAAAATATATTAGATGTATCTCAAGCTGATATCCAGGAATACCTTTCATTTAAATTCCCAACATCAAAAGCGCGAAGTATTTCAAGATTACTTGCTTCGCTTAGGCGTTTATTTAGATATTTATTAAGAGAAAATAAAGTAAAGACCGATCCTACCTTAGAGATACTGAGCCCAAAGACCCCAAAATCATTACCAAAAAGTTTAAGCGAAGAAGAGGTAGAGTTACTTTTAAATGCTCCCAATATTAATACTTTTTCTGGGCTAAGAGATAAGGCAATGCTTGAATTACTATATGCTTGTGGACTTCGTGTTTCTGAATTAGTTAACATCCTTCTGACTGAGCTAAGTATGACTGATGGAATTATAAGAATTACGGGGAAAGGAAGTAAGACTAGATTGGTACCAATGGGTGAGGAAGCAGTAGATTGGATTAAGAAGTATATTAATGAGAGTAGAAAGAATATCCTAAAGAAAAACGTATCAAAATATCTTTTTGTAACAATACTTGGCGGATCAATGACAAGACAGGCATTTTGGTATTTAATAAAAAGATATTCAATCATTGCTGAAATAAAAAAACCAATGTCACCTCATATCTTAAGGCATGCCTTTGCAACTCATTTAATTAATCATGGAGCAGATTTAAGAGTTGTTCAAATGCTTCTAGGACATAGCGATATTTCAACAACACAAATATATACTCACGTAGCTAGAGAAAGATTAAAAAAATTACATGAATCACATCATCCAAGAGGGTAATCTATTTTAAAATCTACATGAATTTTTTAACGTTCTAATATAACTCCAACAAAATTAGTATCAGGTAGAATTTTTTGTTTTGATATTTTTAATTTAATTTTTTCAAACTCAAACTTTTCTTTTAAATGCCTAACAATATCCTCACCAAAATCTTCAAGTAGACGATGTTCATGTGTTAAGGAAACCTCTTTTATTTCAGATTCAATTAAGGCATAGTCGATTGTTTTAGAAATATCATTTGAATCAAAGATTTGATTTCCTTTTAGTTGGATATCTACATCAATTATAAGCTGTTGTGAGACAGCTTTTTCCCAATCAGGCACACCTATTTTGGTATTTAATTTAAGACCGTGCAGAAAAATGTTATTTGTCATGAAGTATTTATTGTTTTTCAAATATAATACCTTCTATGATAAATCAAATTTTCTTTATTTCTAGTGCTTATTTAATAGGATCTCTATCTTTTGGAATAATAGTTAGTAAATTTCTTGATCTTTCAGATCCCAGAACTATTGGGTCAAAAAATCCTGGCGCTACAAATGTTATGAGAACAGGTAATAAACTTGCAGCAGTTTTAACATTGCTTGGAGATACCCTTAAGGCTACCATTGTTGTAAAGATTGTAATACTTATCGGCTTAACTGACCTTGAGATAATGCAGGTTTGTATAGCAGTTTTAATCGGACATACTTTTCCAATTTACTATAAATTCAAGGGCGGCAAAGGAGTAGCAACAGCTCTAGGTATTTTATTGGCAACCAATTCGATATTAGCATTAAGTGCGATTTTTATTTGGCTAGTGATTTTTTCTATATGGCGATACTCGTCTTCGGCAGCTATTATTGCGTCTTTATCTGTTCCAATTATTAGTTATTTCCTAAATGAGACATCGTATATTTTACTTACGAATATCTTAATTACTGCTTTAATTATTTTTACTCATAAATCAAATATTAAAAACTTAATTAAAGGCATTGAGCCAAGCTTTAAAAAGTAGATTCAATTTCTGATAATTTCCATCTTGGCTGCACAGAAAATTTATAATTATTTTTCGATGATAGATGAGCTCTGAGGGCTCCGGCTAGGGCAATCATTGCTCCATTATCTGTACAAAATTCCAATTTTGGAAAAAAAGCTTTAAAGTTCTCATTTTTTGAATGAAGTTTTAGCTTTTCTCTTAACCTTTTATTTGCCCCAACTCCTCCGGATACTACTATATTTTTATAGCCAGTCTGTTTTAGAGCTTTAAGTGATTTTTTTACTAGCACATCCGTAATAGACTCTTGAAAAGCAAAAGCGATATCTGCTTTAACCGAACTTGTTAATTTTTTTTGTTTTTTAACTAAAGTTAAAACGGCAGTCTTTAGCCCACTAAAACTAAAATCTAATCCATGACTATTGAATAAGGGTCTAGGAAGTTCAAATTTAGCGATACCTTTATTAGCTAATTCTGACAATGCAGCGCCACCAGGATAACCTAAGCCTAGCAACTTAGCTGTTTTATCAAATGCTTCTCCTGCTGCATCATCTAGTGTGTCACCTAATATTGTGTACTGCCCGATATCTTGCACATCTATTAGCTGAGTATGCCCACCTGATACTAAGAGTGCTAAAAAAGGAAAGGATGGCTTATCTTCTTCAAGCATCGGAGCCAATAAATGTCCTTCAAGGTGATGAACTGGTATTGATGGAATATTTAGTGAATATGCTAGGGCTTCAGCTAATGTGCTGCCAACTAAAAGGGCCCCAGATAGCCCAGGCCCTGCGGTGTAAGATATCGAATCAATTGAACTAATTGAAATAGAATTATTTTTAAGTAATTTATCAATCAGTGGAATTATATATTTTATGTGATCACGGGAAGCAAGTTCAGGGACAACACCGCCATAAAAAGAATGAAGCTCAATTTGAGAATGTAAAGTATGCCCGATGAGCCCTTTTACTGAGTCATAGAGAGCAATTCCTGTTTCGTCACATGAGCTTTCAATACCAAGAACAAGCATTTAAATAGTATTTTTTCTTATATTAGTTGAAAAAAATGAATATTAGCATTAAAATGGCGTACTTTCTTAAATTAGTACGGATATTTACTAATTCAAAGACTCAAACTTTAAAGAGATTATTAATGTCAACAGTAAAAGTAAAAGAAAACGAACCATTTGATGTAGCACTTCGAAGATTTAAAAGGCTTGTCGAGAAAACAGGCTTGTTGAACGATTTGCGCGCTAGAGAGTTTTACGAAAAGCCAACATGGGAACGTAAAAGAAAAGCTGCTGCTGCTGTTAAGAGGCAATATAGGCTTGTAAGAAATCAAATGCTACCACCAAAACTTTTTTAAGTTACAAGTGCCCCTAAATATTAAAATTACTGACGACATGAAATCTGCAATGCGTAGTAAAGATTCAGCACGTCTAGGGACTATTAGGCTCCTTCTAGCCGCAATTAAACAAAAAGAAGTCGACGAGAGAATTGAGCTTGTTGATGAAGATATTGTTTCAATAATTGATAAGATGTTAAAGCAGAGACGAGATTCTATTGATGCATTTAATAAGGCAGATCGCAAAGATCTGGTCGAGAAAGAAGAGTTCGAGCTTAAGGTGCTTCAAGGCTATATGCCTCAACAATTAACGGAACAAGAGGTTGAAAAAGTGATTAGTGATGCAATCGAGAGCATTGGAGCTAATTCAATGAAGGATATGGGCGCAATAATGAATATTCTTAAACTTAAGCTTGCCGGCAAAACTAATATGGCTACTGTCTCACATAAGATTAAGTCAAAACTTACTTAAATTTTTGTAAAATTGATCTACGATTGGGCGAGCATATTTATAAATATTAAGATAATATTTAACAATGATTCCAGAATCTTTTATCCAAGAACTTTTAAATAGAATAGACGTTGTTGATGTCATTGATAAAAGAGTTACGCTTAAGAAAGCAGGCGCAAATTATCTAGCTTGCTGTCCATTTCATCAAGAAAAAACCCCTTCCTTTACAGTCAGCCCATCAAAACAGTTTTATCATTGCTTTGGTTGTGGAGAGCATGGCTCAGCAATAAGTTTCTTAATTGAATATGAGGGATTAACTTTCGTTGATGCTATTACTGAACTTTCTAACTCAATTGGGTTAAAGGTGCCGAATGATGCAACCCAACAAATAGAAAAAAAAACTGAATACTCAAATTTAGAAGAAGTCATTAAAATTGCAAGTAACTTTTATCAAAAGCAATTAAGAGAGTCGCCAAAAGCTATAAATTATTTAAAATCAAGAGGGTTATCTGGAGAAATAGCTAAAGAATTTTCGATTGGCTACGCACCTGAAGGGTGGCAAAATTTAAAAATACCCTTTAAAAAATATGAAGATGAAATTCTTATAAAAGCTGGGCTAACAGTCAAAAATGAAAAAGGAAGATATTACGATCGTTTCCGTGATCGAATAATATTTCCTATTTATAGTGATAAGGGAAATATAATTGGCTTTGGGGGCAGGGTAATTAATCCAGAGGATACCCCAAAATATTACAATTCTCCTGAGACACCTTTATTTCAAAAAAGTTATGAGCTTTATGGATTATTAGCATCAAGGAAATTAATTAGAAAAAAAGGTTATGTATTAGTTGTTGAAGGCTATATGGATGTAGTTGGGCTTTCACAAAATGGAATTAAAAATGTTGTTGCAACGCTTGGAACAGCTACTACAGCATTTCATATCAAGAAGTTAATGAGATACACACAAGAGATTATTTTTTGTTTTGATGCAGATAATGCTGGTCGGAGCGCAGCATGGAGGGCGATGAATAATGCTTTAATCTCAGTCACCGACACCATCCAATTAAAATTTTTATTTTTACCTGATGGGCATGATCCAGATTCATTTGTTAGGGAGAATTCAACTAAAGGTTTCGAATCTTTAGTTGAACAAGCAACTCCATTAACTGAATATATAATAAAATATTTAACTATGAATAATGATCTCGTCACTTCAGAAAAGAAAGTTAAGTTCCTAAATGAAATTAAGCCCATACTGAAAGAAATAGCGGCACCAAAACTATTATTATTATTTAAAAAAAGAATAGCAGAATTAATTAATCTTAATATTGAAGAGATTGATCAAATATTAGAATTAAAAAAAACTTATATAAAAAAAATCAACTCTAAGCTACCAAATAGACTTCCAATGAGCTCCACAAGAAGGTATTGTCTTTTACTTATTTTAAGGCCAGATTTAATTAAACAAGAAGATTCAGAGTTTCTTACTTCGGAGAATATTGATGACAAATTGATCTTAGCGATAATAGAGGCAACAAGTAATAAGGGAGAATATAAAACAGCAGCTATCATGCATTTTTTATCAAGCCGATTCGACGGTGAATTAGTTAAACAAATCCAAGAACAACTTACAAAATTTGATGATGAAATGGAAATGCAGGAAGAAATTAAAGCCTTAAGATTCAGCATTAAAAAGCGTCATTTTTCTTTAACAAATAAAAGTAAGCTAAATGAGGCAACAAATAAGGGTTTAGATTCACTTTCAGAAGAAGATAGAAGATTTCTAAAAAACATAGGAAAATTATAAGCAATTGATTTTTAATGATTTTTATTAAAGAAAATATAAATTTAATTGATTTAAAATTAATACTCTGATAAAATCCAAAGTCCAAAAATTGATATATATCGTTACATTTTAGCCAAATATGAATAATCAGAGGTAATCATGGCAAGACCTAAAAAAAATCCAGAAGATAAAAAAACCAAACGAGTTACTAGAGTAAAAAAACTTAAAGACCTTTACCTTAAGGATGCAGCTAATAATCCTGAAGAAGCTGAAAAGAGAAGAATGCAATTAAAGGCATTAATTATTCTAGGAAAAGAAAGAGGTTATTTAACATACGCAGAAATTAACGATCATCTTCCCGATGAGATTACTGAAAGTGACCAAGTGGAAGGTATTATTGGTATTATTAATGATATGGGCATTATGGTTTACGAGCAGGCCCCTGATGCTGAAGAGTTATTAATGTCGGATGCACCTGCACCAGTTACTGATGAGGAAGCTGCTGAGGAAGCAGAACAAGCGTTGGCAACTGTTGATTCAGAATTTGGCCGAACCACAGACCCTGTTCGGATGTATATGCGGGAAATGGGGACAGTAGACTTATTGACGCGCGAAGGTGAGATTGTAATTGCAAAACGTATTGAAGAGGGTTTGAGAAGTATGATCCAGGCAATTTCTGCATGTCCAGGAATAGTTGAAGACTTAATGACGATAGGTGAAAAAGTAAAAAAAGCCGAAATAGGTGTTGATGAATTTGTTGATGGCTTAATAGATATGGAGGCAGAGAAAGAGTTAGCAAAGGTACAAGCTGCATTAGAAGCCGAAGCTTCAGATTCTGAGGAAGATGATGCTGAAGATGAAAATGATACAGGTAAGGCTAGTGGAATGTCTCCCGAGGATTTAGCCGCTTTAACAGCAGAGGTATTAAGACGCTTTGGCGTTATTAAAAAAGCACATAAGAAGTTAGGGACCTTGCGTGCTCAAAATAAATGGATGGATGATCCAGAATACGAGAAACATCAAGAATATATTCTTAAAGAGCTTATTAATTTTAGATTTTCATCAAAATTTATTGAATTATTATGCGATAAAGTTAGAATATTTATTACCAATATCAGGACTCATGAAAGAAAGATAATGGAATTTTGTGTCGAAAACGCTAAAATGCCTAGGACAAATTTTGTTAAAAGTTTCCCAGGAAATGAAACAGATTTGAAGTGGCTTAAAGCTCAAATGAAAGTAGATAAACCATACAATGTTGAATTAGAAAAAAGAAAACATGACATCATCGATCAGCAAAAAAAATTAATAGCATTAGAGGGTGAGTCTGGCATTCCTATTATTAATTTTAAAGAGATTAATAAGAAAATGGTTGCTGGAGAATTCAGGGCCAAAAAAGCAAAGCGCGAGATGATAGAGGCAAATCTAAGGCTTGTGATATCGATTGCTAAAAAATATACTAATCGTGGCTTACAATTTTTAGACTTAATTCAAGAGGGTAATATTGGCCTTATGAAAGCTGTGGACAAGTTTGAATATCGTCGAGGGTATAAATTTTCAACATATGCAACCTGGTGGATTCGTCAAGCAATCACTAGATCAATTGCAGATCAAGCAAGAACAATCCGTATTCCTGTTCATATGATTGAAACTATAAATAAAATGAATCGAATTTCAAGACAAATTTTACAATCAACTGGACAAGAACCAGAGCCATCAGAATTAGCAGAAAAAATGGAAATGCCTGAAGAGAAAATTAGAAAGATATTAAAAATATCAAAAGAACCAATTTCAATGGAAACCCCAATTGGAGATGATGAAGATTCACATTTAGGTGACTTTATAGAGGATGTCGGAACCCTGACCCCGGATGATGCAGCTGTATACGCAAGTTTAAGAAATGTAACATCAGAAATATTAGAAGGACTAACTCCACGCGAGGCTAAAGTTCTTAGAATGAGATTTGGAATAGAAATGAATACAGATCATACACTTGAAGAGGTTGGAAAGCAGTTTGATGTGACTCGAGAAAGGATACGACAGATTGAAGCAAAAGCACTTCGAAAATTAAGGCATCCTACAAGATCTGAAAGGCTGAAAAGCTTTTTAGAGACTAAAGAGTAAAGCAAAAGGGCTCATAGCTCAGTTGGTTAGAGCAGGGGACTCATAATCCCTTGGTCCCAGGTTCGAGTCCTGGTGGGCCCACCAATCAATACAAGGCTTTTAGAGGATTATTTTCCTAAAAGTTTTTTCAATTATTACCACAGACTACATATAGACTACAAATTTAATTTTTCTTTTACTTTAAATTTTGTATTCTTTGATTTCTTGCTATTACAAAATTAGTTAAATTTTTTGAATAAAATATATACTAATATAATAATAATGGTTACCTCACAAATAGAAAAAGCTCTGAAAGATTTGATCAACAATATTGATCAAGATCGTTTCCTATTTGATTTACTAAAAATCTATGAGTTTCCTAAAGCATCGATTACAAGACTTGAAAAAGGCGATGGTAACTTATCAAAAAATGAGGGTGAGTATCTTTCAAAAAATAAGTTTCTTTTTAAGGCGATACAGGATATTGATCCCCACTTAGTTATTGATGAGCTGGGGAAAAATGAAACATTGTTGAAGCACAGACCTCGCTTTCTGATTGTGACCGACTATCAAACCTTCTTAGCGCAAGATCTTAAAACGAATAACAGCTTAGATATTCCCATAAAAGAGTTAGCTGACAACCATGAATTCTTTTTCCCATGGATGGGTCGTGAGAGAAGTAAGTTAGTTAATGAAGCTGTTGCAGATATTAAAGCTGCAACGAAGATGGGGCTGTTATACGATCATATTGTAGAAAATAATCCAACCTTTGCTACTGATGAGGATAAAAAGCATGCACTCAATATGTTTTTTGCACAATTATTATTTTGTTTATTTGCAGAGGATACGGGGCTATTTGAGGATGATATCTTTACCAATACGATTGCAACGTATTCTGATGACGATGGTTCGGACCTTAATAAGATTTTAAGTAACATATTCCAGTCATTAGATACCAAAGATAAAGCTAGTTTTCCGGCATATTGTAAGAATCTACCTTATGTTGGGGGTGATTTATTTAAGGGTGATTTTGACCTTCCAATATTCAGTAGAAAAGCTAGGGCCAATATTATCGAAGCAGGTAAATTGGATTGGTATGAAATAAATCCTGATATTTTTGGGTCTATGATTCAGGTCATTTCATCACCAGAAGATAGAGCTTCACTTGGTGAGCACTACACATCAGTCCCAAACATTATGAAGGTAATCAATCCATTATTTATGGACTCACTTAATGAACAATTTGAAAGTTGTGAGAAAGAAAAAGATTATGAGAAATTATTAAAGCGAATCTATTCGATAAAGATATTTGATCCCGCTTCAGGCTCAGGAAATTTTTTAATTGTGACCTTTAAGACATTATGTCAACTAGAATTTAGAATATTTCGTGCCCTTCATGAAATAAATTCCTCTAAATGGACATTAGCATCCATAGGAATAAGATCTAGTCAGTTCTATGCATTAACTATTAAAGATTTTGATGTGCAGATAACTATATTATCTATGTATATAGCAGAGCATCAAATGAATCTTGAAGCTCGAGAGATCTTTGGTGAAGTAGCCCCCTCATTACCTTTTGGAAGTTCAATAAATGTAATAGGAGAAAACGCCCTAAGAATAGATTGGGAATTAGCATGCCCAAAAGAAAATAATGATGTTTTTATTATTGGAAATCCACCTTATGTTGGGAGCAAAAAGCAAAAACCAAACCATAAAAAAGATATGGAAAAAGTTTTTCAGGATGGTTGTATTCCTTCCTATTCAAATATTGATTATATATGCTCATGGATTTATAAAGCATTAGAATATATGAATGATAGAACAAGCTGTGCTTTTGTAAGTACTAGTTCTATATGTCAAGGAGAACATATATCCTTTTTTTGGAAATACGTTCAAGAAAAAATTAATATAAATTTTGCATACACCCCCTTTAAATGGACTAATAGTGCATCTAAAAATGCGGGTGTACATTGTATTATTATTGGTTTTGGTAATTCAGAGAATAAGAAGTTTATTTACGATAACGGTAACAAAATAAAATGTAAAAATATCAATTATTATTTGCTTGATGCGCCGACTACTATTATTGAAAAAAATAGAAAATCAATTTGTGAACTTCCGAAAGCTGGGATTGGGAATAAGCCAATTGATGGCGGGCATTATTTATTTAGTGATGCAGAAAAAAATAGATTTATAGATCTTGAGTCAAAGTCAAAAGACTTTTTTTATCGCTGGTACGGAGCAGATGAATTTTTGAATAGAAAAGTGAGATGGGTTCTTTTGGCTGGATTAATAGATGATGCTGAATTAAAGTTTATGCCTAATACCAACAAACTAATTAAAAATGTAAAAGAGTATAGGCTCCAAAGTGATAGTAAACCAACAAATAAACTATCCATTACCCCAAAGAAATTTCATGTTGAAAATTTTCCAATCAGCAATTATTTAGTAATTCCTGAATTAATATCAGAAACAAAAGAATATTTACCAGTTGGATATTTTTCTCCAGAGATGATTGCAAGTAACCTTTTAAATGTAATAGATACGAATAAAACATATATTTTTTCAATATTGTCTTCAAAACTACATTTTTTATGGTCAGCTACAGTTGGTGGAAAAATGGGTAATTCAATTAGATATTCAATATCAATATGCTACAACTCCTTTCCATTAGCAGATTTAAGAGATAATGAAAAAGATTTATTAGGGGGTCAGGCGTTGAAAATTATTGACATCAGAGAAAAGTATCCTGATCAAACCTATGGGCAATTATATGACTCTAAAAAAATGCCTGATGATCTAAAACAAGCTCATCTTGAAAATGATAGGCTAGTGGATAATATAGTCTTAGGAAAAAATAATTTAAGTCATAATAAGAGATTGAGTATGTTATTTAACATGTATCTTCAAATGGAAAAAAATAATGCCTAATTTAGTTGAAGTAAATTACAAACAAACAGGAAAAAGTCTCAATACCAATGATTTAGGTATGAGAGAAATGCAAGAGCGTGCTTTTGAAAAAAGAAATGCTCAATACCTGTTATTAAAGGCTCCACCTGCTTCAGGAAAATCAAGGGCCTTGATGTTTTTGGGGTTAGATAAACTATTTAATCAGGGTCAGAAGAAAGTCATTGTATCTGTTCCTGAAAGATCTATTGGAGCATCTTTTGACGTGACAAAGCTTACTGAAGATGGTTTCTTTGCAGACTGGGAGTACGACCTTAGTTACAATCTATGCACCCCCTATGGGAGTGATCAAACTAAGGCAGATAAATTTAAAGCCTTCATTGAAGATAAATCAGCAACTATTTTGATCTGTGCCCATGCAACATTACGTAATGCTTTTGGTCAAATCGAAATAAATCATTTTAATGACTTGGTATTAGCCATTGATGAATTTCATCATGTATCGGCCTCAGAGGATAGTAAATTAGGCGAAGTGCTCAGAGCTATCATGAAGGAAACCAATGCGCATGTTATTGCGATGACTGGAACTTACTTTAGAGGAGATACTATTCCAGTCTTAATGCCAGAAGATGAGGCGAAATTTGAAAAAGTCACCTACAACTATTACCAACAATTGAATGGTTATAAACATCTTAAATCCTTAGGGATTGGTTATCATTTCTATCAGGGAAAATACACATCAGCTATTGGCGAGGTCTTAGATGTTGATAAAAAAACGATTGTGCATATCCCAAGCCCTAATGCCAATGCCTCGACAAAAGATAAATATAAGGAAGTAAATTTAATCATTGATATTATTGGTGAAGTTATAAATCAAGATTCTAATACAGGAGTGATTCATGTGAAGCGGCATGATAACGGCGAGGTGATAAAAATTGCCGACTTAGTCAATGATGATCCTAAGACACGAGATAGAGTTATAGATTATTTAAGAACTATGAAGAATCTAGATGACATAGATATTATTATTGCATTAGGTATGGCGAAAGAAGGTTTTGATTGGCCTTATTGTGAGCACTGTTTAACGATAGGACATCGAGGCTCCTTAACAGAGCTTATTCAAATTATTGGACGTACAACCAGGGATAGTAGCAATAAAACCCATGCACAATTTACCAACTTAATTTCACAGCCTGATGCGAATGACGAGGATGTCACTGAGGCGGTCAATAATATGTTGAAAGCCATTACGGCATCGCTTTTAATGGAGCAAGTTTTGGCCCCAAAATTTAATTTTCTAGCTCGCGGATCAGATGAAGGTTTCAATGAGGGTGGCAACATTTACATTGGTGGGTTTAAACCTCCAAAGAGTAAAAAAGTGAAAAAAATTTTAGAGGAAGATTTGCATGATTTAAAAGCTGTGATCCTACAAGATACAGAAATGCAAAAAGCAATGACAGGTAGCATTGAGCCTGAGGTGATTAATCAATCCATTATCCCTAAAATTATTATGACAAAATATCCTGACTTATCAAAAGAAGAAGTAGAAGAGGTTAGGCAAACTATTATAGCTGACTCTGCAATTAAAACTGGAGCAGTCAAAGTAGTGGGTGGTAAGCAGTTTCTTACAATGGCAGGTAAATTTGTGGAGATAGAAGATTTAGATATGGAGTTGATTGATAGTGTTAATCCTTTCCAAAAAGCTTACGAAGTCATGTCTAAGAATGTCACACCTAAATTATTAAAACTCATTGGAGATACCATTGCCATGCAACGTATTACGGTGACGACTGAAGAGGCTACTATTTTATATAAAAAGATTCCTACTTTTATTCAAGAGCACAAACGGGAACCTGATATAAATTCACATGATCCCTTAGAAAAAAGAATGGCCGAAGCAATTATTTTATTAAAAAACATGATAAGAGATAGACAAAGCAATTGATAGATCTTAAAAAAGAACTGGAGGATATTTTAAACAATGATCCTTTGGGTTTATTAAAGGTAAAACCTAAAGTATCAGCAATTACACCTGATGAAAGGCTTATTCAGTCCTTTATAGAAATCATAGAATTCTATTCCACTCATCAAAGACCACCTGAGGAATCAACTGATATTAAAGAAAGACAGTTATGGAAGCGTCTTAGTCATATTAAAAATGATTATGAAAAATGTATGGCTTTGAAAGAATATGATACGTGTGGCTTGCTTGATGAGGTGAAAGAAATTGAGACGATTGACGATATCCTAGATAGTGATCCATTAGGTATATTGAGTAATGTTGATGATGAGCCTGATATTTTTACGCATAACTTTACTAAGAATATGTCTGAAAGAGAACAAACGGATTTTGTTGCAAGACGGAAGCGATGCAAGGATTTCGATAAGTTTGAATCCATGT
>Ga0209192_10002047_pt1 | contig 15031 bp, 16 predicted proteins | sample ArcticOcean_MG_C_11_FD_187433 | JGI IMG/M metagenome (GOLD analysis project Ga0209192, IMG submission 187433) | Marine microbial communities from western Arctic Ocean - ArcticOcean_MG_CB2_154 (SPAdes) (version 2) | ecosystem: Environmental > Aquatic > Marine > Oceanic | place: Arctic Ocean... | reverse complement strand
TCGCTCCACATATTTACATGAATTTCAAAACATGGGGTTACACCGTATTTTAGCCCAATATCATAAGCTTCTAAATAAGTATCTCTAACTTCATCGTCTGTTACTAATTCTCCGTTAGCTTTATGAGATTGAATTTGGATATTATGAACAATAGAACCTAACGCTCGTGCAGTTTTGAAATTTTGAATTAATAAATCTTTATGTTTACCAATAGTGTAAAACCAGCCCCCTGCAATTACTGGTAGATTAAATTTTTTACTACATTTTTTGAATTCATCAATTTCATCTGATTCAGGGGTTTTATCTACATAGTCAAAAATACCAGTATTCTTGACCATATTAAATCTAGTTTCAATATTTGGCATTGCATCTAAATGGGTGTGTTTTATTCCATTAGTTTGAATTCCAAATTGTAATTGGTTTTTTCTATTATTAGCCATTTATTTTCCTCAAACACTCTAATAAACTTCTTCTCCTTCAAGCATAACTCTATGCATAACTCTTAATTGGGTAATATCATACTCAGAGTTAGCTTTATGCATAGTACAACGATTATCCCAAATAACTAAGTCACCTTTTTTATAACTATGATTATATTGAAACTTTGATTGAAATGAAAAATGGTATAATTCGTCTAAAAGTTCATCACTATCATGTTCGTCAAATCCAGTTATGTGATCAATTCTATTGGGATTAATATACAGCGATTTTTCACCTGAAATAGGATGAGTTCTAATTAAAGGATGTTCAACTGGAGGAGTTAGTTTTTCTTCATCTGATGACAATTTTTCTACTTGAGAAACATTTCTTCTACTTTGCCATTTATGAACAGCTCTAAGGTTAGAGACTTTATTTTTTATCTTTATAGGAAGTTTATCATATACAGAGTAACAATTAATAAAATCTGTGCCTCCACCATTTTTAGGCAACGTTTCTGGATATATAAAAGTTAGAGTTGCTGGTTTGTTTCTATATGAGTCATCTGTATGCCAATGACTTGCATACACCTTAGGTTTTTTATCAGACTCTTTTGATCTGTTTGTAACTTCAATAACCTCAGGAATTCCTTCAACAGTTGCATTTTTTATAAAATATTTTTTGGGAGTTCCAAAAATTTTTGAAATGTTTACAAGATCTTTGGGTTTCAAGTCTTGACCCCTAACACAAATAACTGAAAAGTCCGTTATAGCCTTTAATAGAAGGTTTTTAATTGCTTCATCAATTGTTGAACTAAGATTGATACCTGTTATTTCAGCACCCATAACTGTAGATAATGGGTTAATATTTATTGAGTTATCCATACCACACTTCCCCAAGGTTAGTTAATTTGATATGTTAAGTAAAAAAACTAGATGAATACAAGAAAATAATTTATCAAAAGCTTAATTTATTTAACAAGTTCTCTTTTCTTTTCTTGTGTTTTTTTACTATTTCTACAAAAATACAAATTTTATAAAAGGGTTTTAAAAAATGGATGATAAAATTATTAGCAAGTATATACACTTTGCTGAAAAAGCATTATTAATCTTCATAGCCTTTGCAACTATCTTTGCAACAGTCCAAGAAATAATAGAATTAGTAAAATTAAAAAGAGTTCTTCTTGCAGATTTACTTTTACTATTTATTTATACTGAAGTTTTAGGAATGGTAGCTGCTTTCTATAGAAGTAGTAGAATACCTGTTACTTTACCATTATTTATTGCAATGACGGCGCTTGCAAGAATGATTATTCTTCAAGGAAAAGAACCAAGTGATCTTTTATATGAGGCTGGAGCTATAGTTTTAGTTGCAATAGCTTGTTTAATTATAAGAACACGTCCTCCCGAAAACTTTAGAGCTAATATAGAAGAATAAATATTATTCACTTATTTTTTTAAATATGATAAATATCTCTTATGCTTATAGATGGTTTGCAATATTGTAATTGGTCAGAAAAAATTTTTAATGAATGGCGATCATCAAATTTGACTGCCGTTCATGTTACTATTTCATATCATGAACAGTTTAGAGAAACTGTTTCTAATTTTGAACAATGGAACAAATGGTTTGAGCAGTTCCCCACCTTAATTACGCCGGCATTTTATGCTAATGATATTGAGCTAGCAAAAAAAGAAAACAAAACTGCAGTTATATTTGGTTTTCAGAATCCATCACCTATAGAAGACGATATCGGGTTAGTTGAAATTTTACACAGACTTGGTGGAAGATTTATGCAACTTTCATATAACAACCAATCATTATTAGCAACGGGTTGTTATGAAGATAATGATCCTGGCATTACAAGAATGGGAAAAGAAGTTATCAAAGAAATGAACAGAGTTGGAATGGTGGTTGATATGTCCCATTCATCTGAACGTTCTACTTTTGAAGCCATTGAACTTTCATCTCGACCAATAGTTATAAGTCACGCTAATCCATCCTTTTGGCATCCTGCTAAGAGAAATAAATCTAATAATATTTTAAAAAAATTAGCAGAACATAATGGAATGCTTGGATTTTCTCTTTATCCTCATCATCTAAATAATAGTAGTCTTTGTTCAATAGAAGATTTTTGTTTAATGATTGCAAAAACTGCTGATTTGATGGGGATTGATAATATTGGGTTTGGTTCAGATCTTTGTCAAGATCAACCGGATAGTATTGTTGAATGGATGAGAGTTGGAAAATGGACAAAAGAAATTGATTATGGAGAAGGATCAGCTTCTAACCCTGGATTCCCTGAAATGCCTGGTTGGTTTAGGGATAACCGTGACTGGAATAACATTATTGTTGGGCTTGAAAAACAAGGTTTTTCAAATCAAGAAATAAATAAAATAAAAGGTGAAAATTGGCTTAATTTTTTTCGTAAATCTTTTAAATCTATACAAGAATAAGAGTATGATTAATTATTTAAAAAAAAGTAACTATTTGGAAAATAAAATCCCTTTAAGAGATCCATCTAAAGTAATGAAATTAGAACGCTTAGGAAGCTTTCATCAATCTCGTTTGTCTTTTTCTAGACAATTGATTAATGAAATAATAAATAACAAATGGACATTTAATATATCAGAATGGAATATTAGTGATAATGGAATTGGCCACGCTGTCATAAGTGCAAATTCTAATACAGATGTATTTTCTCTTGTTATCTTTTGTCATTCCATCAGGGATGATGAAAGAAGTGATAGAGTAATAGCTGACAAATGGGATATGACTTTTTCTTTATTTAAAGGAGTGCCAAATAAAAAAGAAATTGCTCATATGTCTCAAAATTTAAAAGTCCAGGAATTGGGAAGACATTTATCAAAACAATTAACTCTAAGTAGAGCAAATAAATCCTTAAGAATTTTTGAAAAAGTTATCGAAGCATTATCTTCTGGGAAACAACCAAGTCATAATTTAATTAATGATATTGGTTATTTAGTTAGAACAACAGCTGTTTATGGAAATGGGAAATTTGGAATTGGTGATTTTTCTACAATTCAAAATGAAAACTTTTTAAAAAAACCTTTTCAAGCTGAAATGTTGACTGTTTATTTAATTAGATATTTTTCAATAGAACTTGTTAATTTCCTCTCTAAAATTAAAGGTGAATCGAAGGCCGTTAGACTATCTGAAACTATATCGAAACATTTAGGTGTAGGTAATGCAACGGGTTTAGGAATGGCCCCTTTTTTAATAAATCATCAAGAACTTTTAAATAAATGGATTGATGCTAAGGAAACAGCCTTATCTCGTGTTTTTTCAATTGATAAAATTAGTGCTTCTAAACAAAGTAAAATTTATAATTTAATTGAACAAGCATTTAAGTATACACTTCAGTGGAAAGTCAATGATCCACTCCAAGCTAATAGAATTAAAATTCTAAACAGTGAATTAAAATTTATTATAAATGATGTAAGTACAAAAAAAATTTTAAATGAACCTTATCCTTTAAAAACATTATTTGACTTTTTTAATAATAAAATCAGCATTGAGACCCAAGAAATGCTTCACTCTATTTTTCTTGAACCGTTTTCAGAAATTATTGACGACTTGACAAATAATATGAGCACGATAGAAAAAAGTACTGTTCCAGTAAATTTTACTGTAGATGAAATCATTAAAATTATTGAAAAGAATTATAAATGGGCCTTAGATATTGATATAAAAAAAGATAAAGAAAATTATTTTTTTTGGTACACGTCTCAGGCAAAATTAGAGCCTAGATTGGGAATACGTAAAAAAGATATCGGTTCTGAAAAAGAATTACCTTTTGATATTCCTCATCAGATTCATAAAGCATTAACCATTTTGAAAATACTACCAAAAAGCACTTCAGCTTCTGAAGCTATGATAGTCTATCCTAAAATAAGAAATATTATTAGAAGAGTAATTATTAATAACTTTTCTCCTTATAGTGAAATACAAGATAATTTAATTGGATCTAAAACTAAGCCAATAGATATGTTGAGATGTAAATTAAGTTTTTTTGGAGCATCTAAATATGATCCAAAGTCTAATCTGTGGACAAGAATTACTCTATTTCAAGGAGCACCTCTTCCCCATCAATTAAATGAAAAAGATGCTTGTAACTGTCTTTTTCCTTCTTTATCAATATGAAATAAATTTTTTAACTTATAACTAATTCTGTATAAAAAATCATAATAACTGATGGCTGTTATTAGATATTATAATTTATGATTTCAAAAAATTAATCCTATAATACATTAAAATATGGAGATTTTAATGTATGTTAAACAATTTTCTATAACTTTTGATACTCATTGTCATATTCATTTTAAAGAAGCTAACGATATTATAAAAAATCTACTTCAGATTTTTGATATTTCATTCTTTTTGCATAGTAATCCTAGAAGAACAAAACTAAACATCCAAAACTTGAAAATAGATTTACTCTATAACTAATGATTAAACTATCATTAAATGAAATTTATTCTGAAACTTACAAGGCAATGAGAAGTTTAGGCATAGATTGGGGTATAGCCAAAGATTGTGCTGTTTTAACCAGATGGTTAGCATTCCATGATCAATATTTTTTAGGATCTATTCTTAAAACTGCAGATATGTATAAAAATAAAGAAATATCTCTATCTATAAAAGAAAATAGTTTTAAAAAACCTTTATCTACAAATTTAATGGGAATGTTACTAGTGGAATATATTGCAGCAAAAAAGATGGTTTGGGAAGGATATTTATATAGTCCAAAATTCATACTTGCAGCAATGAATATCATTTCAATTGAACAAAAAGTTAATATGGAATTAAGAGATAAAAACAATAAAGTAATTGCCTTCACAAACAGTAAAAAATTGTATGCCCAAATTGAAAAACTCCAACCTTCAAATGGTTATTTTTTTCTATCCATTACAATTGAAAATGAAATAAATAATTTAAATCAAATCTTAACTACCAGCCCTCAAAATACATCTTATGTTAATAAAAAATGTTGGCACAAATTAAAGGCCATGGCTTTTGAGACTTATGTTCCGGAAAGTGATACTTCTAGATCTGGAGCCGGGTATTAGATTAACTTTTAATTAAATAATCTTTAATAACATTATTATCAGGATCAAGTCCTAAACCTGGCTTATCAGGCACTATAAAAAATCCATCTTTAGGTTTAAAAAGATCTTCAGGGTACAAATAAGCATCAAAATCTATAAAAAATCTTTCTAATAAACCTGGGTTTGGCATAGATTGAGCTAAATGTAATGTAGCTAAAAATCCAGGGCCAAAATAAGGTGAGTGAGGCATTACTTGAACACCATATGTTTCAGCTAGAGAGACAACTTTTTTAAACTCAGTTATTCCCCCAACTTTAGTTACACTTGGTTGAGCATAATCAACAGCTTCAGCTTCAAACATTTTTTTAAATTCAAATGATGTGCACGCATTTTCTCCTGCAGCAATAGGAGTAAAGATTTCTGTTCTTAGATTTGATAAACTTTCAAAATCTTCAGGGGGATTTATTGGTTCTTCTACCCAGTATAAATTATAATCTTCCCAGACGTTTAACATTTGTTTAGCTTGATCCTTTGTCCAAGGACAATTTGTATCAACCATTATTGGAATATCTTCTCCAACAGCTTCTCTTGCAGCTTCGACTTCGGAAGTAAACACTTCATGAAGCTTTATATATTTGTAACCAAGATTAATAGCATGTTTACATCTATCTTGAACTGACTCAGCATCTTCATAACGCCACAAACTGGCATATGCTGGCATTTTTTTATCACCAGATGAGCCTAGAATATTATATAAAGGCAAGTTACTGAATTTACTTACAATGTCCCATAATGCAATATCTACAGCACTAATTGCAAACATTGTTATTCCATAACGACCAAAAAGATGAAGTGTCTTTTGAAGTTCAAAGTTAATTTGCTGAACATTCATAGGATCTTTTCCAATCAAATGAGGTTTAATCATATGATTTATAGCTTCTGCCACAGCTCTTCTACAATGAAAGGCAAAAGCATCACCCCAGCCTATGATACCCACATCAGTCTCTATTTTAACAAGACAAAAATCTAAAGCATCAGCCTTTAGAAAACTTGTGGGAGCTTTTTTTTCAACTCCTCTAGAAAATGGAATTTGTAATTCATAAACCTCTATGCCTGTGATTTTCATATAACACCTTTTTATCTATTCTAGTATGACTCATGGTCTGCCAACCATTTTATAACTTTTGCAGCAGGGTATAACCAAAGTAATCCAACAATAACATAAATCAACCAGTCTAATAGCCAAAAATATCCAGTTACATATTCAAACATAAACATGCATAATGCCACATAGACTATTAAACCGGGTATAATACCAAGCATTACTATAAAATGACGCCATCTTTTCAATGATTTTTCCTTAAATAATTTTATGATTTATGAATTTATTACTTAACTTGGAATTAGTCCACCATCAACGTTATAAGATTGACCAGATATATTCTTTGCTCCTTCGGAAGATAAAAAGACAACCATTGCAGCTATGTCTTCAGGATCATTTGGCCTTCCTAAAGGAATATCTCTAACATAATGCTTCATAATTTCTGCCTCAGTTTTACCTTGTTCTAATGACCTTTTCTTTACAATTCCTGATAGTATATTCGTATGAGTAATCCCTGGACAAATAGCATTAACAGTTATTTTATATTTACCTAATTCTTGAGCAGCAGTCTTAGTTAAACTGATAACAGCTCCTTTACTTGCTGCATAAATTGCGTTTGATACATCCACAAAACCTTTGCCACCAACGGATGCCATATTGATTATTCTTCCACCACAACCTTGTTTGATCATTTGTTTTGCAGCTATTTGTAAACAGAAAAAAGTTCCCTTTGCGTTAACATCATGAATCCAATTCCAATCTTTTTCGGTTAAATCCATAATATTTGAAGTTCTTGTAACACCTGCATTATTAACCATGACATCTAAGCTACCAAATGCATCAACGACACTTTTAATCATATACTCTATATCTGAATTATTAGTGACATCTGCTTTAATTGCTAATCCCAATCCATTTTGAGCTAATATAAGCTCTAATGTCTCACTTGCATGATCTATATCTATATCTACGCAAGCAACATTATATCCTTTTTTACTCATTGCAATAGCGATAGCTCTTCCAATACCATTGCCCGCCCCAGTGATACATATGTTTTTTGAGGTATTATTCATATTTTTTCCAGACTTTAATTAACAGCCATTTAAACGGCTTGATTTACCTCTAGCATATTTGCATTAATATCATATAAATAAATTTGATGAAAACCTGGCATTGCATATACCTTAGCATCTGAATAAAGTATTTTTTTATTATCTAGTTTTTCTTTTAAAGCTGATAAGTTTTTAATAGTAAAAGCTGGATGTCCTCCAATAGAGGGATTGTGAGCAAAATTATTTCTCCATCCAAATCCTTCATCAGGTTTAATAATATGAAGTCCTCTATTACTATCGGATAGAGGTAATATTGCTAACTCCGAGGGATCAATACTAAAGTCTCCTTTATTTTTAGGAGCTAGCCATTTACCTTCAGACATTCCAACCAAATTACAAAAGAAATTAATAGAATCTCTTACGTTTAAAGACTCCAGATTCATATGATGAATACCCCAATCGAATCCAAAATTCCATCCATTAATATCATCATTAAAATGATTTGAGTCTTCTACAAATTGAATAAGATTAAGAGAAGGTTCTTGAACAAAAAGACTTTTAAATGAATTTTTTTCATCTAAATTATTAAAAATATAATTAATATTATTTTTATCTAAGTTTGCTTTAATTTGATCGATATTATCAACTATAATAGAAATATAACTTCTTCGACTTTGTAGAAATTTTGTGATATTTAAATCTGGTTTTGGTTTATACAACCTTAACCCGAACCCCCCTCTCCCCAAAAAGACACTTTCTTCATTATCAACAAGAGGTCTATAGAGTTCTTTATCATTTTGATTTTTACCCAAAAGTATTTCGTAAAATTCTTTTGATTTATTTAAATCATAAACAGGTATAGAAACATTTAATATTTTCCATTTCATAGATATATCCTTAATTTTAAATATTAATTTATAGTATAATTATTAGTTATCTAAAAAATCAAGATATAGTTAACATATCAAATGTTTACAAAACTAATAAATTTAATAAGATTATATTATTGATTTGAAGGGGGTTAATTATGCAAATAAATATAGAAAAGTTAACTGAAAATTTTGGAGCTCAAATTAATAATTTTGACTGTTCTAAAACTTTAGAGGTTAATGAATTAGAAATTCTTAAGAATACAATACAAAATAGTCATTTCATATGCTTTAAAAATCAAAAATTAGACGGGAATAGTTTAGCTAAATTTACAAAAAATTTTGGTGATTTAGAAGCTTATCCTGAAAAAGATAAAACAAAAGGTAAATTGGAAATTTTTAATGTTTCTAATGTTTCTGAAGATGGCAAACATTTATCACCCGATGATCAAAGAGTTATACTTCAAAAAAATAATTCTAGATGGCATACTGATAGCTCATATAGATATTACCCAGCTTCTTTTTCAATTCTTTTTGGGCAAGAAATTCTCCCAAACCAAGCTGAAGGAGGACAGACTGAATTTTCAAATATGTTAATTGCATATGATAATCTTCCCAAAGATAAAAAAATACTTTTAAACCCATTACATCAAGTCCATTCATACAACGATATCAGACGATTAGAGCCAGGTCTGCCTGAGTTGACTTACGAAGAAAAGTCAAATTTTCCACCTGTAACTCATCCAATTATTAGAGTGCATCCCGATAGAAATCATAGAAAATCTCTATATTTCACTTCAAATACAAGCCTAGAAATTGGAGGAATGAGCCTTGAAGAAGGTCAAAAAATCCATAAATGGTTAGTAGACTATATAAGTAAAAAAGAGTTTTGTTATAAACATTACTGGGAAAAAAATGATTTAATAATGTGGGATAATAGAGTTTTATTACACCGAGTATTACCCTACGATTATGCCAAATACAGACGAGCAATGATTAGAGGAACCGTAGAAGGAAAAGTTCCTGTTTTAGGACCTTTTTCTAATCAAGTAAGAATAAAGGTATAAAATCAGTAAAAAACATAGGATCTAATTAATGATAGAAAAGATTCCATTTTCGTCTTTTTTCATGTGCTTAATGTAATCAGCAACATCTTTAGCAAAGATAAATACTATCTTTAGATCAATATCATTATTTGACATGTATGAATATAACCTTCTATTTTAGTAATACATGTATATTACATATTAAAATAATTTGAAGGTTAATTATATTAAATTTGAAAGTTAATTTAATGAATAATTTTAATAAAATTTTTGGCTCTTTTAAATTTTCTTTTATTCCACCTTTAATGATTTATCTTGCTGCGGGTGTATCAGGAATCACTAATATTGTTGGTCTTTTTTTTGTAAAAGAATATTTGGATTTATCTGCTATTTTCCTTGCTGGATTAGGGTTTTGGGCGGGTCTTCCTTGGGTACTTAAAATGCCATTAGGACATTTAGTTGATATACTTTGGAAATTCAAGTCCATCCTGGTTATATTGGGCGCTCTAGTTATGGCTACTAGTAGTATAATTATGTATTTTCTTATTAATTATAAATCAGAAATGCTTAATGTATTTAATGCAGAAACATGGTTTGTTATTTCTTCTTTATTAGCCCCAATAGGTTTTGTTTTACAAGATGTAGTAGCTGATGCTATGACGGTTGAGGCGGTGCCTAAAATTGATGAAAAAGGTAAAATTATAGATTTTAAAATATTAAAATCTATGAATATTTCAATGCAATTACTCGGAAGAGTTGCTATTATCTTTGGTACTTTACTAGTTTCAATGCTCAACTTGATAGTATTTTCAGATTCATCTGAAATGACTGAATTGGACAAAATAAAAGCCTATGGTGAAATCTATTTATATTCTTTAATAGTTCCATTAATTTCAATTTCAGGGATTATTTTAGCTTATTTTAATAAACAAAATAAATATAAATCTCTTATTAAAAATGGAATAAATGCTCAAAAAGCTAAAAAAATGATCTTTACTATTTCTGAAATCACTAAACCAAATTTACTCATTATAATTGGTTCAATAATTTTTGTTTTTTTTACATTAGCTATTGGCTTATCAAATATACAATTTTCTCAAGAAATTGTTTTTATTGGATCTTTTGGAATAATTTTATTTTTACTCATGAAATTATCAGATGAGTTAGATTTAAACGCTAAAAAAATGCTGCTTGGAACTGCAGTTATTATTTTTGCTTTTAGAGCCATGCCTGGTGTCGGTCAGGGTGGCAGTTGGTTTGAAATAGATATTTTAGAATTTGATCAAGAGTTTTTATCATTACTTGGCCTAATTGCATCAATCCTAACTATCATAGGTATTTTTATTTTAAGACCTTTAATGGAAAAATCTTCAATGACAACATTGATAGTTATTCTTTCAATTAGTGGTTCACTTTTTGTTTTACCTTCAATTGCTATGTATTATGGTTTTCACGAATATACTTCAAAAATCACCAATGGTGTTGTTGATGCAAGATTTATAGCTGTTTTCAACACAGCGATAGAAAGTCCGTTGGGTCAAGTATCTATGATACCCATATTAGCATGGATCGCTCAATCTGCTCCAAACCATCTCAAAGCAACTTTTTTTGCAGTGCTAGCAAGTTTTACTAACTTAGCCCTTTCTGCAAGTAATTTAGGAACTAAATATTTAAATCAATTTTTTGTAATTACTCGTGAAATCAAAACTGAAGCAGGGGAAATAAAAATACCAGCTGATTACTCAGATCTTGGTGTGCTATTAATTATTGTTGCTCTCTTAACTTTAACAATCCCTATCTTCACCACTTTTGTTGTAAAAAAAGTTAGACTAGTCTCATATTAAGTAAGATTATACTTTTCATATTTTTAATTGAATTTTATAAATTCAAATAATCTGTAAAAGAATGATTAAATCATTTTTAAATAGATGACACTTAAAATTCCAACAGATGCAGAGGCTGTAAAACCTATCGCTAAAGGTTTGATTCCAAGTTTTGACATACTCTTAAGATTTGTTTGCAAACCTAATGCAGCCATAGCAAATAATATACAATATTTTGATACATCTTTAATGATAACTAAATACTGCTCCCAATATAAAAAAATAACATCTGCTATAAGCTCATCTCCAATAGTTCTTAAAAGTGAACAAAGAATAAATCCAACAACAAAAAATGGAAAAAAATCTTTTATTGATCCTTTAATATTTACGTTTTTATCCTTATTATAAAGGTAAGATATTAATGGAATTAAAAGTATTAAAAATGAATTTCTTAATAGCTTTGTTGTCATTGATGAATTAAGTGCAACTTCACTATCATACATTTCAGAATAAATAACACCAGCAGCGCTTACTTGAGCTGTATCGTGAATAGCTGTACCTAAAAAAACACCAGCTAATTCAGGAGTTGAACCAAAAAGATAATGAGCAAGATAAGGATATGTAAATACGGCAATCATTCCAAATAAAGTAACTATACCCACAGCGTAGCTAGTTTCATCTTTATTAGACTTAATAATTGAAGAGGTTGCTATTACCGCAGTTACCCCACAAATACATGTTCCCATAGTTATTAAATACCCCAAGCTATTTGGAATTCCAAAAAACTTACATAAATAATTTAAAATTATGAAGGCAATTATAATATTAAAAACAACTAATAATAAAGAGATAGAGCCATAATTAAAAAGCTCCGTAAGACTTAAGCTAAAACCTAAAAATGCAATACCTATTCTTAATATTTTTTTTAATGAAAAATTTACAAACCAATCAATTTTTTTACTAAGATCAAAGGTGTTTCCAAGAAACAAACCTAATAAAATACATATAAAAGCTGAAGAAATAAGAACATTGTTAAATGATAAAATTTTATTAATTATGATTGAAATAATTACTAAAGTAGCAATAAAAACAAATCCAAAAATATTCTGTCTAATTAAATTCATGGGTAATCTTTTCTTAAAGTTTTTAATATTTCTAACATATATAAATAATTTTTTTAAATATTTTTATAAATCACAAAGTAAATTATCAAAACTAAGTTTAAAACTTTAAAAGTATTAATTTTTTTGATTTTATCTTCTCCATTTATGAAACCTTTCTAATATTTTTATTGCAAATGTTGGTAAATGTTCCTTCTTCCAATTACCTGCTACATATTTATTTGCCTCAGATAAAGTTGGATAAATATGGATGGTAGCAAGTATTTTATTCATTCCAAGCCCATATTTCATAGCTAAAATATACTCAGCAATTAAATCTCCTGCATGTCTGCCAACAATGGTCACACCAAGGATTTTATCCTTATTTGGTACTGTTAAAACTTTAATAAATCCATGAGCCTCAGAATCAGCAATTGCACGGTCCAAGTCGTCAATGTCATAGGTAGTTACTTCATAAAGAATATTTTGTATCTTTGCATCTTTCTCATTCAAACCTACTCGAGCTACCTCTGGGTCAGTAAAGGTTGCCCAAGGAATTACGGTGTAATCTACTTTAAATTTTTTAAGAGGACTAAACAGCGCATTAACACATGCATACCAAGCTTGATGTGCCGCCGTATGAGTAAATTGATATGGACCTGTTACATCTCCACAAACGTATATACTTTTAATATTAGTTTGTAAAAATGCGTTTGCTTCAATCGTTTTTGTTTCGCGTATTTTTACACCTAACTCTTCAAGTCCAAAACCTTCAATGTTAGCTTGTCTTCCAAGTGCAATAATAACTTTATCAAATGGAATAGAAACATCTTTACTTTTATGCTCACAAATTAACAAATTATGTTTAAACTCTTTGGCTTTGTGATTTATTAAAACTTTGATACCTTCTTTTACAAATCTTTCTGTCACAAGTTCAATAACCTCTTCATCCTCACGGATTAGAATTTGTGGGGTCATTTCAACTATTGTCACTTCCGCTCCTAAACGTGAGAAAGCCTGAGCCATTTCTACACCTATAGGACCTCCTCCAAGTACTAAAAGTTTTTTAGGTAATTCTTTTAAATCCCAGACATTATCACTAGTGAGATAATTAATTTGATCTAGGCCAGGAATATTGGGTATTAATGGCTTTGCTCCTGTTGCTATAATGATAGAGCGTGCTGTTAGTGTGATTCCATTTACCTCTACATTATGTGGAGACAAGATTTTTGCCTCTCCTTCTATACATTCTACTCCGAGGGCTGTATAACGTTTACGTGAGTCGTGTGGTTCAATTATCTTTATAATATTTTGAACGCGATTCATCACATCTTTGAAATCAAAATCTACAGTAGTCTTTTTAAAACCAAATTCTTTTGCACGCTTAGCATAGGAGATCATCTTGGCTGATCGCAATAAAGCTTTACTAGGAACGCACCCAGTGTTGAGACAATCTCCTCCCATTTTATGTTTTTCAATGAGTGCTACTTTAGCCTTTACTGCTGATGCAATATAAGATGATACTAATCCGGCAGAGCCACCTCCGATGACAATAATATTGTAATCATATTTAGTCATAATTTTTATCCTTACGTATAAATTGAATAAAGTTTTTAGCAATAAGTGGAAACAATCCTAGTAATGCAAACGCTATTAACATTGAAGGTGAAGTAATATCTGAGAATGTTTCTATTTGAGCAAGTTGTGTACCTGCATAGACATATACAATTGTACCAGGTAACATCCCAAGTTGACTTACCCAATAAAATGTCCAAGTTTTAATGGTCATAAGGCCCATGACCACGTTAATTATAAAAAAAGGAACAACTGGAACTAGACGTAAGGCGAATAAATAAAATGACCCTTCACTCTTAAACTTTTTATTTATTTTAGAAAGCTGGTTTTTAAAATTTTTTTGCACGTAATTCTGCGCCAAAAATCTTGCCATCAGAAACGCTAATGTTGCGCCAATCGTGCTGGCAAATGATACAATAATTAATCCTGAAGAGAAACCAAATAACGCTCCACCTACTAAAGTAAGGAAAGTAGCAACTGGAAGAGATAATGCTGTTACTAAAACATAAAGAAAAATAAAAAGAACCAATACAAAAAAAACGTTTTGCTTATAATATTCAAAAATATTTTGTTGTTTTTCTTTTATATAATCGAGAGTGGCATATTGTTGTATATCATAAAAAAAGAAAGCTATAATAGCCAACATTATTACAATAATCAGTCCAATTTTTATTTTTTTTTGATCCATAATATTCTTTTACAGCAAAAAGAATTCTTTAAAGTTTTTTAATTTTAAGACATAAAATTCTATTATACTTTCAAACAATTCAAAGCTTAAATCAATTATAAAATTTTATCGTTATAACATTAAATTATATTTTTATTCTTACAAAATAAAAATTGAACCATGAGTATGCCTTAATGAATGCAAATACTTTATGTCTATTATTAATTATAAAGTAGCTAAAATTATTTTAAATTCTAAACTTAATCTGGAGTAAATATATTCAAACCGTCAACACTTTTGACTTTTCCTGA
>Ga0209192_10002045_pt1 | contig 15038 bp, 21 predicted proteins | sample ArcticOcean_MG_C_11_FD_187433 | JGI IMG/M metagenome (GOLD analysis project Ga0209192, IMG submission 187433) | Marine microbial communities from western Arctic Ocean - ArcticOcean_MG_CB2_154 (SPAdes) (version 2) | ecosystem: Environmental > Aquatic > Marine > Oceanic | place: Arctic Ocean... | reverse complement strand
ATGATAGAACGTGTTGGCACACTACCGCCAGGACGTAGGATGGTCAGACTGGGCAGTGAGCAGTTGCAGGGCTACACAGAGAAGGACTGGAAGGCATGGTGGCAACAACGAGAGATACAGGATCACCTAGCAAAAATATTCGCACCCGTGGGAGAAGCATCCAGGAAACATGATGTAAAGATCAGTTTCCACCCAGGACAGTTCTGTGTGTTGGCAAGTGCAACACCAGAGATAGTGGACAGAAGTATAGAAGAATTCGAATACCATGCAGACCTGGCACGTTGGATGGGCTTTGGCAAGAGCTTCCAAGACGGTTGCAAGATAAACGTACACATCTCAGGCAAACAAGGACCAGATGGTATCATAAAAGCACTACCCAAGTTATCACCAGAGGCGAGGAACCTGATCACAATAGAGAATGACGAGATGACACATGGGTTGGAACAGTCGTTGATGCTTGAAAAACATCTGGCACTGGTCATGGACATACACCATCATTGGATCAGAGATGAAGAATATATGGAACACAACGATGATAGAGTCAAGAGAGTCATAGACTCGTGGCGTGGAGTGAGACCTTCCATGCACTATTCATACTCCAGAGATGAGCACCTTGCAGTCGCAGGACTGGGTGACAAGATGCACACAGAGATGCACAACATGAAGGATCTACTGGAACGTGGTTGTAAGAAACAGAAACTGAGGGCACACTCGGATCTGTTACCAAATCAGAAAGTGAATGACTGGGCATTATCGTTCTCAGATAACTTTGATATACAAGTAGAGGCTAAAGGTAAGAACATGGCCTCAGAACAATTACATAGACAAAGAGAATCGAATCTAATAAAGTAAAATCATATATGAAAATATTTCCTATAGTGTTAACCCGCATGGAACTACGTAACACAGACAGCATGGGTGAGGATGAACAACAATTAGTGCAGACCGCAGTTGATGCCTATCTAGGTGGAGCAGTGGTCGAGTTCAGCGATTGGATTCACAGGAAACAATGGGATTATTTTCATCAGCAAACTAAAAACAAGATTGGCAAGATACGAGTACAGTGTCCTATGCCTCTGGATTGGCCTGTAGATAAGGGCATGGAGGTTGAGGTCATGCAGGATAAATGGTTACACAAGATCTCTAGCGAGTTTAAACAGATCAAAAAAACATTCCCCACGCAGTATGGCAGACAGGTGGAATCTTTTGATTATGATTTCATCTTGCCTTATGGCACTTGGGAACAAGAGAGAGAAATCGTGATACAGACCCTAGAAAGATTAGACGTGCTGGACAGGAGTATCTACAGTCGACCACCCCAGATTTTGGAATATCAAAAAAATATCAATATCGATTATCTATTCCCCATTCACAGCGAGGCAGTCGCACGGACCATCGAGCAGACTACTAACACTATTACACACAAACAGAGATACGAACATGCCTCTAATATTTTTAACCTGTTTGACGCCTCCAAGAAAGCCCACTGTTGGGTAGTGATGGAGAATCATAATCTCAATGACGACATGATAGGCCTAGTGTCTGAAAAGGTACTGTATCCCATCCTTTACGGTGTTCCATTCATCTACGTGGGCAATCAAAGACAGAGACGTACCTTGGCGAGATGGGGGATACACCCCAACGATTCCTTCAGATCCAACGTGAGGAGTGTAGTTGAACAAATGCAGTGGTTAAAGAGCATATTCCGAGACCCCAAATTAGCACAGCAGTGGCAGGATCATCAAGGGGAAACTATTATTTCCAATCTACAGGTACTTGAAAAGTTACCTGATCTAATAAAAGCAGGAAATTAAAGTAACAGATTTTTCTAGACAAAGAGAATTAAATTTAATATAATAATACTATATGAAAGAACTTTGGGTAGAAAAATACAGACCTAAGACATTGAAAGAATATGTTGTTAGGGACGATGCACAGCGACAACAGATACAATCTTGGATCACAGACCGAGCGATACCGCACTTGCTATTAAGTGGCGCACCTGGTGTGGGCAAGACCACACTAGCAAAAGTGTTGTTTGGAGAACTTGATGTGAGCAGTTATGACATACTGGAGATAAATGCTTCAAGAGAAAATTCCGTGGATACTGTGAGGGAAAAAATTAACAACTTCGTACAGATAATGCCATTTGGTGATTACAAATATGTACTACTTGACGAGGCAGACTACATGAGTCCAAATGGACAGGCGGCGTTGCGTGGTGTGATGGAGATGTATCACACATCAGCAAGATTCATACTGACTTGTAACTATCCCAACAGGGTTATCCCTGCACTGCACAGCAGATGCCAAGGTTTCCATATGGAAACTATTGACAAGATAGAATACACTGCAAGAGCTTGTGAGATTCTTATCACAGAAAATATTACCCCAGACATAGAAGTTCTTGACACGTATGTAAAAGCATCGTATCCTGATCTAAGGAAATGCATCAACATGCTACAACAGAATTGTAGAGACGGCAAACTACAACCACCGGCATCAGGGGACTCAGGACAACAGGATTACAGACTGCAGATGGTTGAGCTTTTCAAACAGGGCAAGATCAACGAAGCAAGGAAACTTGTATGTGCCCAAGCAAGACCAGAGGAGTGTGAAGAGATATACAGATGGCTGTATGACAACCTAGACATCATAAGCAAGGAAGACGAACTGCAAGACAAGGCAGTGCTGATCATCAAACAAGGACTAGTGGATCATTCGTTCGTTGCTGATCCAGAGATCAATCTAGCAAGTGTGATGATCAAACTGGCAAGGTTACAGAATGGGTAGTAAGCACAACAAGAAAAGATTCCTAATAGTAAAATACAGTCTGAACATGAAGGGAACATACGACGAGCTCGTAGAACTTTCTAAAAAGCATGTGGGATCAGGCAAGTTGGCACAATCAGGTATAGTGTTAGATCTAGTAAACAAAGAAGTGCTTAAATGCGAAGTGCCAGGTGCTCCAAGCCAAGCTGGTGTTCCGTATGAAATCGTCTATGAACATTTCCATAAAGCATATGGAAACATGCTAGATCCGTTTGTCAAATAACAACTAATCGCCGTACATACTCAAGATCTCAGTAACAGCCGGATGCCTTTGAACGTCTGCTTTGGTTAGTTCAATAAACTTCACGTACTCAGGATTCGCCCACCCCTCGTATATTCTCCTGAAGTCTATCAACCCGTTGTCAGTCATTCTATCCGATTGCCTTGTGTCTCCAGTAATAACCATTGATGATCCTCGGCCCAATCTAGTCATCAGCATCTTGATCTGGGACGGTGTGCTGTTCTGCATCTCGTCACCTATGATCATGGAGTCATTGAAGGTCCTACCCCTCATGTACGCCAGTGGTGCTATCTCTAGCTGTCCTCTATACATCATTTCCTCTATCTGTTGTGGGAAGTAATGACTCTCAAAAACATCTAGGATTGGTCTTGTCCAGGGCTCCATCTTCTGTCTTAGATCACCGGGCAAGAAACCGTGTTCCTCATCCACGGAACTGGCAGGTCTAGTGATGACGATCTTGTCGACTTCACCTTTCTGCATCCTTTGGATGGCTCTGCACGTTGCCAACATGGTTTTACCAGTTCCAGCGGGACCTAGTGCTACTATGATCCTCTTGTCATACTGCATCAATAGATCCAAATACTCCTGTTGCTGTGGCGTACGTGCCACAGGGTTAGCAGTGTGGATTTTCTCCGCAATATGTTCCTCGAACTTGATTATGTTGGATTGTCGTTTTATTCGTCTTTGTTTTCGACTCATGTACAATTATTTAATATCACTAACTTCCAATAACAGTGCATATATTTGTCAGGCAAAAATAGTCATAAATAAGAATTACTATGCATGATGTGTTAGACATAATCAAGAACGTACAATCACTATACTCAGTGGGTCCTACCTTAGGAATCCTTAAGGATTTCGAGAGAGTTGTGGACGAACTGGATGTGTATGTTTTCAAGAATTGGAAAGACGGCGAACTGTTGTCAGGTCCGATAGATTCCAGACATTTCGTCACATGTTCTTTCATGTGGCCTGCAGACAAGATGCCTGATCCTGTTGGCGGAAAGAGACTGACCGACAGAGGTTGTAAAGTCACATTCAAGAAAGACGAGTTATTAAAGCCTAGGAAGATCAAAGGTCCAGAGGATTACAGACCAGGAACAACAAAAGGCAAGATTGATGCACACGATGTTTGGGTCGTGGAGATCAGGATGCCAAAAGAATTAATAGGTAACTTCAAATATGGCAAGGATGAGATCGAAAGTGAGGCCGACATGGAAATGACTCCTGAAACTGGGTTAGAAATTTAAATGAATATCAATGAAGGACTTAAAGCCGGAGACTTGGAAGGCGTTGTAAACAAACGTTTCTCAGTCGATCAGTTCAAATCAAAGATGGGCGATGACAAGAACATCATGGTCCTGGCATTCACAGTTGACGGAATGGCTCCTGCAAAGGACCTGGAACGTTTCGCCGAAACAGGATACAAGAGTATACTAGATGCAGACGCAACCCCGGGAACATTGGAAGACGGCAAACACAAAGTATTCGTAGAATTCGCAAGAGAATCATCTGTTGTTAAAAACATAATAGCATTCCTTGAGGATCTAAAAAAACTTACAAACATAGAAGATTTCGAGTACACATACCACAAGGGCATAGACTCTACTATGGTTTCAACAGAAGCACTGGAGGCCTCTATCCCGACCACACCAGAAGCATACGAACAGAGAGTCAATGAGATGAGAGTCAGCGAAGCTAGACATTTCTTTGACAGGTATGACATGATGGAATGTAACATAAATGAGAACACCATGACTGTCAGGAAGACAGGTGCAGGACATGATTTAAAATTTGAGCTACACAAGTTTGGACCAACAGACGACATAATGAAAGAAGCAAAGGCATTCAAGATCGACATGGAGTCCATCGCAGAATGCACACATCTTACAAAGTATTTTGGACCATATGATATTACCAAAACAAACGAGAACCAATTCATTTTCACTAGAGGTGACCAGTCAGCTCTGTTAAGTAAGAGTGGATGGTAAGATTAAGCAAAAATTTCAGTTTACAAGAATTTACTAAAAGTCAGACTGCTACAAGGCAGGGACTGGACAACGCTCCCAATGACGAACATCTTGCAAGTGCAACGGCACTTTTTGAAAATGTAGTACAAAAGGTTAGAGATAATTTTGGAGTAACAGTGATCAATTCAGGATACAGAGGACCAGCACTGAACACAGCAGTTGGTGGAAGTTCTAACTCACAACACTGCAAAGGTGAAGCAGTGGACATCGAATGTCCGGGCACGGGCAACTACGATGTTGCAAAATGGATAGAGGATAACTGTGACTTTGACCAACTGATACTAGAATTCTACACACCAGGCATACCTGACTCGGGTTGGGTGCATGTTTCATATAAAGCAGAAGGCAATCGTAAGCAATCACTGACTGCCATGAAAGAGAATGGAAAAACAGTCTACAAACCAGAACTTATCCAATAATTCTGTAAGTGTCTTTGAAAAGAATCTAGCAGAGTTTACAGGTGCTCCTTATGCCATCGCTACAGATTGCTGTACTCATGCGTTGGAATTATGTTTAAGATTACTAAAACCTAAAGAAGTTACTACAAGTTGTTACACATACTTGTCTGTTCCAATGACATTGAAAAAATTAGACATTAAAATCAATTGGAGCGATGAGATGTGGATAGGTGAATATCAATTACAAGGTACTCGGGTATGGGATAGTGCCAGGTTGCTACATCCAATGATGTATAGAAAAGGACAGCTACAATGTTTAAGTTTCGGTCATGGTAAACCTCTAGATGCAAAACGTGGGGGAGCAATATTGTGTGATAGTAAAGAAGATTATAAAGTATTAAAAGAGATGAGCTACGATGGCAGGGATTTAACATTCAACAATTGGGTAGATCAAAAAGAGTTTAATATAGGATTTCACTACAATATGCCATTCGAACATGCAGAAAAATGTAATATTCTACTAGAACAATACAAACAGCTAGAAGGACACTTACCTAAAATTATTAAGTATCCAGACTGTAGGACCATCTCGATCAAAGGTTAAATACGTACATTATGTTTGGACAGATTAAAATGGTTATCACAGTTGTACTCATCGCGGGCCTAGCCGGAGCAGGTATGTATGTGATGAAACTACGATCCGACAATGCTATCTTAAAGGCAAACCAACACAAACTAGAAACTGCAATCACAGAACAGAACAAAGTGTTGGAGCAACAAAAACAAGACTTCACAGCAATACTTGAAAGCAACAAGAAACTGAACGTGTTGATAAACACATTCAAGAAAGATCTACAAGACCTAGACAAGAGATTCACAAAGAAGAACAGAGATATCGGCAAACTGGCAATAGACAGAACAGAAGCCATTGAGAGAATAATCAACAAAGGTGGCAAGAATGCCGCAAGATGCATCGAGTTGGCATCGGGTGCAGAACACACTGAAGCAGAATTGAAAGCAACATTAAAATCAGAAATCAACCCAGAGTGCCCAGCACTGGCAAACCCAAGTTATGTACCATATCAATAAAATATTTGCACTAGCAATAATCGTATTACTCACTGGTTGTAGCATCGGTGGTGAAAAGAAGATCAAGATATTCTCTATTGAAAAACCTAGAGAGAAATTGGACTATCCAATGCCCACAGCATTACAGCTAGAGGAACTTAAATGGATAGTGATCACAAGCAAGAATGCACAGGAAGTGTTCACCAAACTGGAAGAGGCAGGCATAGATCCTGTGCTGTTTGGACTGACTGACAAGGACTATCAAGTACTTGCAAGAAACTTCGCACAGATAAGACAGAAGTTACAAGAGACAAACAACCTATTAGAAGAATATAAAAAATATTATGAAACAGAGGAGACAAAAAAATAATGTGGACTTATAGAGCAAAAGTAGTGAGAGTGATAGACGGAGACACAGTTGATGTTGACATCGATTTAGGGTTTGGTATCTGGCAGAAGAATGAACGTGTGAGGATCATGGGCATAGACACTCCGGAATCAAGAACAAGAGACAAGATTGAAAAGAAATTTGGATTGGCCGCAAAGGCGAAACTGAAAACAATACTAGGCAAAACAACTGTGCTTAATACTACAATCAATAAAAAAGGTGTGGACATGAAAGGCAAGTTTGGCAGAGTACTAGGTGACTTCTTACACAATAATAAATCCGTGGCAAAAATTATGTGTGAAACTGGTCATGCAGTGCCATACTTCGGCGGTGCGAAAGCGAATGTGCAGAAGAAACACATGAAAAACAGGAAGAAATTAGTAGCTGAGGGTGTTGTAAAAGGTGCCATCGAATAAATACGCATATTAAACGAGGAGCAAACATGGAAATGATATTAGCACTAGCAATGAAATTTTGGCAATGGACAGTATTGATCGCTGTCGTTATTGTTGCCGCAATTATAAATTTCACAGACAAGAGAGCAAAAACAAAATTAAAATTCAATTACAAAGGAATGCCGAAGTTACAACCTGTACCGATCGCAACAAAGGGCAAAGGCTTCTGGAAAGGTATTGTTATGTGGTTGCTTTCAACAAGGAACTGGGTGTTGACAGAAGACTGGAAATACAACATAGATGGTATAGAGTACGTGATACCAGCAGGCTTCCAATTTGATGGTGCAAGTATTCCAAAATTCCTGAGAGCTTTCTTCTCACCAGTTGGTGTGTTAATGATAGGTGGACTAGTTCATGACTACGCATACAAATACAAAACACTATTACAGAAAAACAAAAAAGATACAATGGGTGAACTCACACAAAAAAGAGCAGATGAAATTTTCAGAGACATCAACGTCATCGTTAATGGATTCTACACAATGAATAGACTTGCATACTGGTCATTGAGAATAGGTGGCTTCATGGCATGGAACGGTCACAGAAAAAGAAACGCTAAAATCGAAGGTGTAAAATAATGGCTGAATTAAAAGAAGACAAACTGATCATTAAGAACGACAACATTGTTCAAAAAGGTGCCAAGGATGGTTGGGCATTGATCAAAATTATATGGGTATTCATGAGAGATGAATTACCACAGTTCCTATCAAACTGGAGAACAGTTCCAAGAATAATGATGGGCTTGTATGGTCTAGTGTTCTACAACACAATGCAATGGTTCATGGCATTAGAGAATCCAAACAACGCACAGGCAGGTTTTGTGTCAGTTGTTGTTGGTGCAGGTGCGGCCTGGTTCGGCCTTTACGTAAACGGCAAGAAAACAGACATCAAGAAATAATACCACCCGTTGACAAATCGTCAATCTGTTATACAATATAGCTAATGAAAGATTATTACAAGATCCTAGGTGTAGGTGAGACTGCTACCACAGATCAGATAAAGAAAGCATTCAAAGACATAGCAAAGAAAGAACACCCAGACAGGGGTGGTGACGAAGCAAGATTCAAAGAAGCCAATGAGGCACACGACACTCTCAAAGATTCACAGAAACGACACGACTACGATTCCATGAGGAAGTTTGGCGGAACTAGGCAAGGTGGACAAGGACAGCATCCGTTCTTCAACGAGGACATATTCGGAGACTTCTTCTCAGGCTTCCAACAGGGACAAGGAGGAGATATGGATTTTAATAGCAGATTCAACTTTACAACACAAGGGAATCAAGCAAAGACATTTAGAACAAGACAACAAGCAAATAAAAGTATAAATGTAAGAATGGCAATATCAATCAAAGAAGCCATGATGAACAATGAGAAAACAATTAACTACAGACTACCATCCGGTAGGGAGGAATTCGCAACAGTAAAGATTCCTGCCGGTGTGCAACACGGAGTCACTTTCAAATTCACCGGCATGGGTGATGACTCAATAAAAAACGTGCCACGTGGTGATCTAATGGTACAGATGAGTGTGTTAGACTCAGATGGATACACTAGAAAAGTAAATGATTTATACACTGATAAAACTATTAACTGTTTCCAAGCTATGAGGGGACATGAGATAAAACTAAAAACACTAGAGGACAGTGTAATAACAGTTAAGGTACCATCGGGTACACAGCACGGGACATTGTTAAGTGTAAAAAGTAAAGGAATGCCTGTACACAGAACATTAAATATTAGAGGAAATCTTTATATTAGAATATTGGTACTGATACCACAACTATCGGCCGCTGACTTAAAGAAAATAAAAGACCTATGATAGAACTATTTTCACACCCTCACTACACACTGGAACAGGTCAGCACTGATTGGGACTGGAAAACAGATGCTATAGAACATCATGCAGACTTGGAAAAGTTTGAACACGAAATGATACAGTTCATGAAGGACGAGAGAGGATTGGGACTGGCCGCAAATCAGATAGGCATTACCAAAAGATTCTTTGCAATAGGGCACGAGTCATTTGACACAATATCGAAACCTGCTATAATATGGAATCCAAAGATAATAAAGTTTAGCAAAGAAAAAGTCATGGATATAGAAGGTTGCTTGAGCTTTATGGATATTTGGTTAAAAGTAGAGAGATCAAGAAAAGTGGAAGTACAATATGAACTATCGAATGGACAATTACACATGGCAGAACTTGACGGCATGGAGTCGAAGTGTTTCCAGCACGAACTGGATCACTTGGATGGTATCACATTCAACAAAAGGGTCTCAAAATTGAAATGGGACATGGCAAAGAAAAAGGCACAAAGAAATTAAAGAAAGGAAAGAGGACTAAAGTATGGAAGATATTAAACGGAACTTACAAGAAACAAACACCAATGCAAGAGAGCGTGGAGAGGCTGATAGCGGCCATACAACAGGAACTGGAATGGGACAAGAAGGATATAGCCACATGGCACAAAATTCAAATGGGAATAACAGATTGGAGTGGAGATGTTAGAAGCAAACGAAGGACTGGAAAAAATATTCGAAGACGCAGTTAAAGAGGCGGAGAAGAGGAAACACGAATACGTGACAATAGAACACGTTCTTCTTTCACTGATCAAGGACCAACACATTGGAACTGTATTAAAAGATTTTAAAATAGACATGGTCGCACTGACCAAAGATGTTGAGGACTACCTAGACACTAAATGTAATGATATTGTGTCAAAAACTGCAAACCCGGTAGTTCCTAGAAAAACAGCATCACTAGAAAGACTAATGAACAGAGCATTCACTCAAGCACTGTTCCAAGGTAGACAGGATGTGACTTCGATCGACATACTGATCAGCATATTTGCAGAGAAGAAAAGCTATGCGGCATTCTTCCTTAAGAAACATGCCGTCAACAAACAGGACCTAATGGATCTTGTGTCCACAGAGACCATACTAGACGAAGGCATGGCCTCAATGGGTGGCGGAATGGGCGGTCAGGATCCTAGTGGAGAACAACGACTGAGACCAAACCAAGCGGACAGGATACTGAAGAGCTACTGTGAGAACTTGAATCAAAAGTACTTCGACAAGAAGATCGATCCAGTAATAGGCAGAGTAGAGGAACTAGAAAATTTAAAACAGATCCTTGCGAGAAGAAACAAGAACAATGTACTAATAGTAGGTGATCCAGGTGTCGGTAAGACAGCAGTCGTGGAAGGACTTGCTAGAAGGATCGCAAAGAACAAAGAAGACATTCCCGAATACCTTAAGGATCATATTGTATGGAGCCTAGATATCAATGCACTACTGGCAGGATCTAAATTCAGAGGAGACTTTGAGGAGAGATTAAAATTGATTATCAATGCACTTGACCAAAAAGGCAAGTCAATACTGTTCATAGACGAAGCACACATGATGGTGGGGGCCGGTGCAACAGGAAGTGGCAACAGCATGGACATGGCGAATATGCTTAAACCTGCACTGCTAAAAGGATCAATCAAGGTTCTTGCTTCAACTACTTGGGAAGAATACAGAAAGTTTTTTGAGAAAGACAGAGCATTGATGAGAAGATTCCAAAGACTACAAGTTGGAGAACCTTCGAAAGAAACGTCAATTAAAATACTAAAAGGTGTCAAACAATACTACGAAAGTCATCATGGTTGCACTATAACAGACGAAGCCTGTGAAGACGCAGTCGATTACTCAATGAAGTTCATAGCAGATAAAAAACTGCCGGATAAAGCAATAGACGTAATAGATGTTGCCTGTGCAAGACTGAGATTGAACGGCGTGAAAGACGGTGTAATAGATCATGAAGAAATTATACATGAGATATCAGTGATGACCGGGATCAGCATTGAACAATTAAGTCAAAAACAAACCAGCAGTTTAAAAACACTTGAAGAGAAAATGAAACTGCAAGTGTTTGGACAGGACAAAGCGATAAACACAATCACCGACAAGATACTGGTTGCTAGAGCAGGACTAAAAAGTTTAACTAAACCTATTGGATCATTCCTATTCCTAGGACCAACAGGTTGTGGAAAAACCGAGACCGCAAGAACACTGGCGAAGACACTAGGTGTTGAATTGATAAGATTTGACATGTCAGAGTATCAAGAGAAACATTCGATTGCGAAACTGATAGGATCTCCCCCGGGTTATGTGGGCTATGAAGACAGCAACATGGGTGGTGGTATGTTTATCAATGAAGTGGAGAAGAATCCACATGCAGTTGTGCTGTTTGATGAGATAGAGAAAGCACACAGAGATGTGTCTAATATGTTGCTACAGGTCATGGACTACGGAACAGTCACAGGATCTAATGGCAAGAAAGCTGACTGTAGGAACATCACACTCATACTGACTTCGAACCTAGGTGCAGAAGAAATGGAAAGAAACAACATAGGCTTTGGTAAAAGTGAGAGAGTAGGCGAAGACGATGCCGCACTCAAAAAATTCTTCCCACCAGAGTTCAGGAATAGACTAGATGCTGTGATCAAGTTTGACAAACTGGGCAAGGAAACAATGACACTTGTTGTTAAGAAATTCCTAGCAGAGCTGAACACAATGACCATGGAGAAAGATGTAGAAGTCAATGCCACTGATAGTGCTATCGAGTTCTTGATGACAAAGGGCTTTGATACTAAACTAGGTGCTAGACCTTTACAGAGAGTTATTGATGACGAGATCAAGACCCCTCTATCTAAAATGATACTGTTCGGAGAGTTAATCGAAGGTGGAATGGTGGAAGTGGGATTATCAGACGATATCGTTCCTAAACTTACAGTGAACTTCAAGGCAAAGAAAGAGCCTAAGATGTTAGAACAATTTAAACCTAAAGTTTCTGATGAGAAAACATCACAATAAGTTATTCTATGGCAAGTATCGTTACAAGACGATATTCAAAATGCCGGGAAGTCTGATGTTCTACCCAACGTCAGATCAGTACCTGATCAATCTCAAGAAAAAGAACGTCGGACTAAGGGATTTGAACAATTTAGCAGATTTCATAATGCAACACAGAAACAGTATGAGATTCCGTATGCAAGACCGGAAAGCGATTTTCTACACAGACGAAGGCATGTCAAAAGATTTGATAGGGTCATTTACAAATTACTATGTGAAAACCGAGACCGTTGATCCAAAGTTCAAACAACTAGACAAGAACACGATAGGATGTGATAGATTGCCGCACGGCAAGTACCAGTACCAAGTATACATAAAGAAAGATGCTCACCTCCTATGGTCGGAGACTGAGAAGAACAACCTCTGGAACTTCCTAGAGAACAGCACGGATAGTTGTTTGCTGACAAACAGTCATCTCATGGACTACTTCGAAGACAAATGTGCATACTGTTTTGGAGGATATTTCTATGTCACAGAAGAGAAGATGTTGACACCCATATACATGATGGCACAAAAGGGTATAGATAAAGTAATTAAATTTAAAAAGGAGAAACATGGAAGCAATAAAAAAACTACGAGATAAAGGTATATTCAACAGTCAATCGATTGTTGAAAGCATGATACAGAAGAACTGGTTCGGTGAACCTGTGATAAAAAGAAGCCTGTTGAGGGTCAAACAAGTAAATGAAGACAACTGTATTTGTGAGGAACTGGGAGAAGCAGACGGTAAATCGTACAAGATCAAATACTTGAATGTGTTGACCGTTGACGGACAGGAGCCAAACGAACTGGCCGCTGTGTACGGGCTAGGTCCAAAAACTGCAAGATTCAAGAGACGGAGTACTGAATAAATACAACGATGGCACAGACAAGCACAACATTAATATCAAGCAAATCACACCTGACCAGTATCACAGGTACGGACATCAGCTTCACTGCAACCAGTGGAATATACACTATCAAAGCAACCAGCACAACATTAACTGGGTCTGGTAAACTTGCAGTAGGAGATCTAATAACTGTGACAGGAACAACAAGCAACAACTCAACGTTCACCGTGAGCACAGTGGTATCAACACTGGAAATTACTGTTTCGGAAGCAGTGACATCAGAAAATTCAGATGGATCCACATCCGTTACATTGGATCACGTAGGATTTGTTTCGGACAAGGCCAAAGGTGATGGTTACTACTCACAACCAGATGGTGTACACACGGTCGCCTACCAGGTCACTACTTCATTCAACGCCGATGCAACAATCAAGATGCAGGGCACACTGGCAACAACACCAACGGAAGATGATTGGTTTGACATATCGGGAACGACATTCACTTCAGATACTAGCACAGTGACTTCGAGTGCGAACTTCACAGGCAACTATGTCTGGGTAAGAAGTAAAACACAGTTGTTGACCGCTGGCACTGTAAATTCAATACTATTAAATTCATAACTTCCATGTTCCTTACAGAAGTAAGAAGATACAACGACGATGACCTTTTCAATTGGGCAGTCTCATTACTAGCTAGTTTGAAAGATAAGGATTTTATCGCACATTACATAGGATACGGACAATTCACATTAGCAGTAGATGAACATTTTAACGATTTAAAATATTCTCTTACTAAAAACAAAACAATAGTTTTTTGTTATGACTATATATTGGACGATGTTAGAAAACGCATAGTAGACGAGATGGAGAAAAATAAAGATGCCACACTTATATGGATAGGAGCAGAAAAGGATCCGTTTGATCATCCTAGAATAAAGAACATATTCTGGCCTGGCGACATGTTACTACAAAACAAGGAATACCAAAAATTTGATAATGTTGAAAAAGATCCATCCAACGAAAAACACTGGATAAGCACTTCATTGGGTAGCCGCCCACACAGGATTTACATGGCATCGTTGCTCAAGGGAATGAAATTAGATAAACACGGAGAGCTGAGGATAAAGATGGCAGACAACGTTCGGCCGCCGCCCGTTGATGCATCACAGAGTTTCTGTAAACAGAAACTGTTAAATGTGAGGGATCCGGCCAACCAGGTACCATTGGGCCTGCCGACATTCAACTTCAACAAGTCTGTACTATCATCGTATGTGAAAGACAAGTGGAAACTGTCAAAAGAGATTGAGAACATATCAGAGGAATCAAGCCAAGGATATCAGGAACTCATTAAAAGAAAATGGTGGGGCAGTTCTATTTTCCTATATAAACATTACATGGCACTTGGCCAGGACCAGCATAACAATGCTTTGAACTTTGACAGGCATCTAAGGCACCTGTACAAAGACAAAACACTGGAAGTTGTCAACGAAACCATGCATGGCTATAATCCTATCTTTGTAACAGAAAAATTTATAAATGCTGTGATAGGATTAAATCTGGTAATAATGAACGGACCAACAGGAACTGTTAGGTTGCTCGAGGAGCTAGGATGGAACAGTTGCAGACATGTTGTGAACCACGACTACGATGATATCACTGATCCTATCATGCGTTGTGAACAGGCAATACGTCTAAATGCTAGACTGTTCAGTGACCCGGCATATTGCAATAAGTTATGGCAGGACAATCTCAACATACTTCATGATAACAGCAAATGGGCACGTGATCATTTGTACAATCAAATACTGAAAAACTGCGAACAACAGTTCAAAGAAGTCGCATAAACAGTAGGTTCTAGCAAGACCAACTAGGTTGACAAATACCAATAATACAGTACAA
>Ga0209192_10002043_pt1 | contig 15041 bp, 20 predicted proteins | sample ArcticOcean_MG_C_11_FD_187433 | JGI IMG/M metagenome (GOLD analysis project Ga0209192, IMG submission 187433) | Marine microbial communities from western Arctic Ocean - ArcticOcean_MG_CB2_154 (SPAdes) (version 2) | ecosystem: Environmental > Aquatic > Marine > Oceanic | place: Arctic Ocean... | reverse complement strand
TTAAAGACCACAAAGTTGGCACTAACGAGAAGCTTAAATTGAGCGCCTTGTTAGCGGGGACATTCACTGTTGGTGTACTCGCAACGTATTATTCGGGTATTGATAACTCGATTTACAGTAATATGGGATGGGAAAGACCTGTTTAAGGTTTGACGATGTAATCCTTCATGAAATAAAAGACAATAGCTGCAATCGCACCAGTGGAAGCAAGACCAACTACGCTCCTACCCCCTTGTTCGTTAAGGAACTTGGGGATAGAAGTCGCCAACTTGTCCTGAACAGGCTTACTAACTGCAAGACCCGTACACACCGCAACGAGAAGAGCCATCATTTGCTCATCGGTGAGGTTCATGGGGTTCTTACTAGCGGGCTTCTCAGCCTGTTGGGTGTGCATTCCCTGAGGTTGGGGAGCAGTCATACCTTGCATCATACCCTGCATCTTGGGTTCATCGGTCATCATTGGGTGGTCCATCATGATATCGTTAATGGGAGTAGAATCCATTGTCTCTTTACTTTGACTCACATTTTTTTCAGGTTGAATATGCGCTTCATTTTTTATAAAAGAAGTTGATTGGCTCTGGCTAATGGGAACCATTCCTTCTCCATCGTCTGAAAGATTCATGGTATATACTCGTTCTGAAGCCATTTAATATACCCATATGTTTTAGAACAAATAAGTCGACGCACTTACTTCGTCTTGGTAATTTTGAGATTTGTCTTTTTCGTAGCCTTCTTGGCATCATCTTCCGTCTGTTGTTGATGCTTTGGGTTGTACATCTTTTGGTGTAGTCTCCACAAATCTGGTCCACCAACCCTAAAATTCTTTCTAACAGTTGCTTTGTACCAAAACACACAATCTTGAATCTTGTTCGATTTAACGGTGTTATCCAAAACCAGACATTCATAGTTTTCTGTACAGGCGTCCATTACCTTGCAGAACATATCAAATGAAGGAAAGATACCAAAGAATGATTTATACAATTTTTCTCTGTTCTGTATAATGTTTTCCCTGAGGATGAAGACGTAGTCAACATTAGCTCTTAGGGCTGGGGGTAAATCCATTACGTATTGCATCGTCAACATGAAGAAAATCTTCCAATGACGCCCATTCATGAAACATTGCCGAATACATGTATCTTTGAGAAACTTATTGTCGTACATACAATCGTCTAAAAGCATGAAAGCTCCACAATTTTTCTTACCACTACCAACCAACTTTCGCTGACGAGCCATCACACGCTCTATGGCATCCCTATCATAGTCTCCATAGATGAACAAATCAGGAATAAAGTCCGAATAAAAGTGATTTCCTTCTTCTGTTCCTGAGAGTACAATACCCGCAGGGAGATGTTTCTTATGGTACATGATATCCTTCACCAGGGTTGACTTACCAGTATTACGCTTTCCAATAAAAACACATACCCGATCGTCTGTGATACTCTCAGGTTTGAATTTCTTCAACTGGAGATTCATTCTACTGTAGTGGCTCGTTTTATTTACCAAAATTTTACTCATATATAGTAGGAATGGCTGGTCGTCTGAGACTTGCCGCCACAGGGGTTCAAGATGAATGGCTCACAGGTGAACCACAATTTTCGTATTTCTTATCAAATTTCAGACGTCATTCCAAATTTGCATTTGATTACATTGAGAGTCAGTTTGATGGGGATATAGATTTTGATAAAACTGTCATATGTACAATACCTGGAGACAAGGGTGATTTGGTTAAAAATATGACACTGAAGGTTACACTGAGTGATCCCAAACCAGATGACGGTGACGAAAATGATATGGTATGGGCGGCATCTATAATTACCCACATGATTGACTATGCAGAGCTTATTATTGGTGGTCAGCCCATAGAGCGGATTACAGGAGAGTACATTTATATGCATCAGCAGCTTCATAACACAAATGACGACATTGAACAGACCTTGTACTTTCTTAATGGACACGGGAACTATTTGAGTTATGCTGAGCCGTATACGTATTTCCTGGATCTTCCATTTTATTTTTACAGGAACCCAACATTAGCTATACCTACATGTGCCCTATCAAAACAAGTGATAGAAGTGAGGATTAAGATAAAACCTATCATAGACCTTGTACGAAATATAAGTAGCATCGACCCTAATGATACATTTGCTGATGCTGCCGCTTCCATAAATAAATTTTCACTTGATACAGAATTCGTATACGTCGCCGATATAGAAAGAGATTTCCTGATGTCTAGACCACTTGACTATGTCATAACACAGGTTCAGATGTCTAAATTTGTGATGAAACCTGGTGAAACTAAAAGAAGTGTCATGTTAAATTTTCAACACCCTGTAAAAGAGTTATTATTCGTATCTCAAAATGAATTGGCATATCTCGCTAATGTTCCAAATTATTACAATTCTATAGTGAATGCAGAATTGAGATTTAACAATGAAGTGGTGTTCAGTAGAGATGGTTTATTCTTAGAATATGAACAAGCATTTAAACATCACGTGAATACTCCATCTTCACTCGTGCGAACAACTCAAACATTTAACGGAACTTTACCTATATTAGGCCCTTCCAAATTTGGTACATATTCATTCGCATTATACCCGGAATCTCCTCATCCAACTGGTCAAGTAAATATGAGTCGTATATCACATAAAATGTTTACAATTGAAATTACTCCCATTAATTCTGTTTACGAAAACGTGACCCGAATATACGCTATAAATTATAACATATTACGAATTGAGAGTGGTTTAGCTGGATTAAAATTTTAGATGGATATAGTAGTAATGGCTGGACAGATTCAACTGACAGCAACTGGACCTCAAGAGAAATATTTCACATTAGATCCAGACTACAGTCATTTCATAGAGACTTTCAAGAGGTGTACAAATTTTTCCAGACAATACGTGGATATAGATTCTGAAAATGTAGCTGATTTTGGAAAAAAAGTTAAATTTAAGATTCCACAGAATCAGGGTGACATTCTTAAAACTATTAGTGTTAGGTGTACACTTCCAGAAATTCAAACGAGTACCACTATGTATATAGAATCTGTTGCCCACGCATTGATAGAACACGTTGAATTAATAATTGGTGGGAAGGTCATCCAGCGTATAACAAGTGATTATTTACAGATATATTCAGAACATAACGTCACTCAGACAAAACAAAAGGCACTCGAACAGTTGATAGGTAAATATCCATTACGAACAACTGATAAAAAAGTAGGTGAAGTAATTGCAGGTGGTGGTGGGAATACAGGTATAGTCATACATAATACCCTCGGTCTTAATACAGACGAATCATTTTTTGTTGATATACCATTCTATTTTCATAATCACCCCGAGCTTGCGATACCATTATGTGCAATCACAAAACAAGAAGTAGAGGTGGAATTCAAACTAAGAGATGCACAGGATTTAGTCATCAAGGGGGATGGTACGTACATCACATTAAATGAAACTCCAAAACTCAAAGAATTTCAACTTTGTACAGAAGTTGTATTCATTGACTGTGAAGAAAGAATCAAAATGCAAAAATTAAAGAGAGAATATCTCATAACACAAATTCAACAGAATAAATTCGATGTAAATGCTGGTGTTAATAAAGGAAAGTTCAAATTAGATTTTGTCAATCCCGTGAAGGAACTCTACTTTGTTATACAGAGACAAGGAACTACAGGGGATGGTGTGAGTCAAGGAAATTTTGTGACAATATTCGATTACGACAACACAGGGAGTTTGGAAGGTCAAAAAGTTATACTCTATGAAAACTTAGATCATTTAAGTTTGACACTAGATGGACAGGACATTATCACACGTGACACAGGGAATGTCATTTTCTTGAAAGCTGTTCAAGGAGCTATTCACCATTCAAAAACACAGCTTATTCGTCGATTTTATTCGTATAGTTTCGCTCTTCAGCCAGAAGAGTGGTATCCAACGGGTCAAGTGAATTTTAGTTTAGTAAAAGATCAGATTTTAAACCTAAGTCTTACAAACTGTCCAGATTTTGCCAGACAAATACGTATTTACGCTTTGAATTACAACATTCTTCGCGTTGGTGAGGGAATTGCTGAAACTCTTTTTGATTCTAAACAATAAAGATGAATATGCAAACTGGTTTTGGTGACAGCGGTGATGGTATGATTGAGCAGTACATCCAAACCATGACCAATCTTCTCCTCCCCGTCATGGAACGGAGTACACTACTTGCAGCTGAATATTCCAAAGCCTGTGGAAGAGATACACTTCTCCCAGAAGATATGGAATATGCAATGAAATATTGTGCAATGTACACGGTTGGTCAAACGAATGGTTCAATGTTCCCCGAAATATATCAGGAAGAAGAGGAAGAATCCGATGAAGAAATGGAAACCGTCTCCCCAGAAGACTGCCCCCCATTCGAGAGATATTCAGGAAATGACTCAACATTTCTCCAGATGAACGAAGCCCACGATAGATGGGAAAGTTGGGCGCCTCAAAATCCGACAGAACACATGTTAAAAAATGCTATTAATAGTAATGAGCATCTCAGAGCCTGATGGTTGGACATTCTCCGAGAATAAAAGTAAGTTACACATTTCTAATTTAGACTCCAGCTCTAGTGATGAATCATCAGATGATGAAGCATTATTTTCAAAAACAAAATCAATTAAACCTAAAAAATTTAAAAAGATAGTCAAGAAGGAAGAAGTTAAACTAGAATAATTTTCTTATAATACTGTATAACAAACACCATGTCGGCCGCCGCTCTCCAAACCGTAAACCTTGTCACCCAGGAACTCCAGTCTCAGACTCTCAACTCCATTGTTGGTGGTTTCTCGTTCGCCGCCGCCATGTCGTGGATGGACTTCGTTCGTTGGACCATTACCCAGATCGTCAAGGTCCCTAAGAACGGTGGTGCCCAGTACGCACTCACTGCTGTGCTCACCTCGCTCCTTTCTGTGGTTGTCTTCTTGGTCATCTCCAGGATCACTGGTAAGACCGCTAAGCCCGCGCAGCCCGTCTACGCGATAACCCGCTAAACGGTTTCTTTTTCATAAAAATAAGTAAGAGTATACCAATTAGAATTATTAATCCAATATAAATATACTCTTTTCTCCAACTATAAGAATTCTTTACAATATCAGGAATACTTATTATTGGCTCTTTCTTTTCAACCTTCTTGGGCTCTTCTATAGAAACTTTTGGTAAATTTTCTAATTTATCAGTTGAACCCATGATTTCAAATTTCAATATATGATCTTGATTTCTAAAATCATATGGAATGAGTCGACCATGACTCATGTAAAAAAACTCTACTTTGATATCTTGTATCATTTTTTGACTCCCTGTGTGAAAATTGTGCACTAACATGTCATCCACCCCATTAAAATTGATAAAATTGGAACCGTCTAGAAGTATATGTCCCGTATAGAAAGGTGTGGATGTATACACTGTTTGTGTAAACTCATCAGACCCTGTAGTTAGTTTTAATATCAAAGAATTTGGACCATTTATGTTTATCGCTCCTGATTTAATAGTATCCGTTATAGATTCATGGTTTCCTGATGTAAACCCAAATACTTGATGGGGTGTTGTAAATGATGAAGAATTACTCAAATATCCGTTCGTACCGTCATAAAATTCAAACGTAAAAGAATTATCGGATACATGTGTATTTGAAAAAGTTAATGCGTTTGTATCTGTGTCGAATACGACAGAATTAATATTAGAATCGGGTGGAGCAAGTTTAGTGGCCAAGTCACTGGCTAATTCTGTACCTGTACTGTAATTTGTTTCATCCATTGAAAAAACATTTCCGTCTACACTAAATGTTTTGTTCGTGACACATGTAATCAACTGTGGTGTAGGAATTCTTGCAGACACAAGTTTTATATTTGAGACATCATAAATGGGATTATCCAACGTAACGGTATAATTATTCGCGTATGAATATACATTCGTATCTCTCTCACCACTATCGATATTAAGAGTATGGACCTTCATTAAAATACAGGTATAATATTTTAATGAATGTTTTTGTCTACAAAGTAAAAAATTAATGTGAGAGGGAATGAGAAAGAGGGTTATTCTGAAGTTGTTTCTTGGCAATATCCAAGTTACGAGTATTGGGGTTCTCGTTGCCCTTATAAGCGTTGAATTGGTGATACGGTTTGTTTTGATACTGCTGTGTCCATCCACCATTGGCCGCATTGACACGTCCATCGATACGTGTTGTGTCAGAACGAACAGCTGTAAGAGCACCACCCTGTTTGAGTGGCGATTCGCGAACGTTCATACGACCCGCATTTCCCATACGATTGGGCTTTCCTCTACGGTCTTCTGGTCGGAATCCGTACTTCATAAGCTCTTCGTTATTTTTAGAAGTTACCTTTACAGCGGCGCTGTTGGTGTACGCACCACGATGACTATGAATACCTGGGGCTGGATGGTTCATATATGTATACTGTTCATCAGTACGATCGGACTTAAATCGAGTGGGGTCTTGTGGCATCGCACCAGCTGACACAAATCGCTTCGCACCATTGAAACCCAAACCATCTGCGCGATGACCAGTCTCTGAACGATTGGTGGTACGTTTTGTCCTCTCATGCTCATTGCGGGGAACGACACCAGACATACCTTGAGCACGTCCAGCCATGGTGGGTCGCCTCGAAGGAAGGAAAGCTGTAGTTTCTGGTTTGTTATGAGTCAATTCCCCAACCTTCGCAGAACGACCACCTGTGACATCTGCGGCTGGACCTGTACGCCCTGGAAGTGTAGTTAATCTATACTCACCAACGTTAACCGGATTTACACGAAACGTTTGTTGAAAACCACCAGCCGCAGGTACATGGGCGCTTACACCCAAACCCGGACCGACTAATTGTTTCTCGATAGGTGACAAGTTGTTCATACGACCATGGTCATACATTCGATTCCGCATGTTGAGGATTTCCTGTCCACCACTTCGTTGTTGGGGACTGATATCACCAAAATTTTCCATCTCTACCTTGTGTGAAACTTCGGGGGATCTATCAAAATTATTGGATTCTATTATTTCTGGATTTTTCAATGTTGGTGGTACATCATTCACCTTTGGTGGTGCGGATTTAGCACTCAAATTCCGACCAGCAAAAACAAGACCGGCGACAGCCATGAGCGATATAGGATCAGCCATTCTTACTTCTTATTAACATTTTTATTAAGATACCTTTTCTCGAACAATCCATTCTGGAGCTCAGCACGAGTGCTCGAGGGATCATATTTCTGAGTGCGAAGAGGAACTTTACACTCCATGTTGGAGAGAGGGAAAAGATTACGCTCGTATGTCTGAATTATATGTTTGTTAAAACGAGAAGTAGATTGAGGGCGAAGTTGATCACTTGTTTCGATATACTGCGCTGGGGAGCCTTTACCCGCCATGTATGGCGCCGTACCGTACAACATAGTGTTAGGACGACTCGACCCAACGTTAAGAGTACTGGGCTGAGGGTATACGAAAATTTCATCAGTTGCTTTTACTGGGGGGACGGCACCGGTATTTTGAACAATGGAAAGTCCAGGTTGAAGTTGATACGCCATTTATTATTACATGAGAATATTTATCTACCTAACCGTTCCACCATGCATACCAGAACGCTTATCGCCGTTACCACCGAGACCGGAAAATGCCTCAAGTTGAACACCACGAGCGTTGGGATTGCAGAAACGGGTATCACTCTTGCACGTTGGTGCATTTTTTTTACCATAACACGCCTCCGCGAAAGCTGTTTGGTCCCCTGGGATATTAGTCACTGGGTTCGAAACAAACTGACGTTCCATAGCATTGCGAAGATACTTGGGCATAGGAGTACGAGAACGACCAGAATCGTATGGGATGCGGTCACTCGTGTAACTGTTCACGAACGTCTTAACCGTGGGGTAATAACACGCCTCCAATCTGTTGGGGGCATCACTAAAATCGGTAATCAATACATTACCCATGGGATTATCGGGTGTAGGCATTTGACAACTAACACCTTCAACTGTTCCACCATACGTTTCTTTAACCATCCTAGACTTATAAAGAACATAAACGACCGCGATTACAGTAGCACCTAAAACGAAAATCCTAGGGTCACGACGAATAAGATAAAGTATGGTACACACATAAATAATGAACCGTGAAGCAGCATTTACCCGGTCTTCTGGGGTTTGATCGTTCGTTGGCCAGAACTGATTAACCTGATCAACTCTTACGAGCTGCTGAGGATCGTCAAACCAAGTCTTCATTTAGTATATGGTAGGTTTATTTTTTAGGAAGACCACCAAGCATACTACCCATCATTTTCATGAGAGCATCCTGGTCAATATTACCTTCCCCATCTTGCATCTGGCTTGCAACACCCTTCGCAATCTTCTCTATTTGTGAGAGGGTGTCATCGGGGAGAGAAATAATGGTGGTACCGAGCATGTACAGGGTTTGAAGATACTGCCAAGTAGCACCCTTGGTGCCATCACTCATTTTACTCCAATACCTCTTAATGTCAAGCTCCTTAAGAAAATCGATAGTTTCAATTTCATCTAATAAGAAGGTTTCATCTTTGGCTGAAATTTTTGCCGCATACGGGGTTACACCCTCCATAAAACCATTTACAACGAGACGGGGGTTGGTCGACTTGAGTAGGTCGAACGAAGTGAGCATTTTCTTAATGCCTTTTTCCTCTGGAAAAGTCTTGTGCAATTCCACAAGAAATTGACTCATCATATCGTTGAATGCAGATACGGACGCCATATTCTTATACTAGAAGTTAATCTTTAAGTTTAGAAAGGTTCATTAGAAATAACCTCCTTTTGGGCTAAACCACCCGATATAATAAAAAATACCAGAATCGCATTGAGAACAGCAGGTTTGGTATATTTGTTGAGTTCTAATTTACCTTCATTATTTAAGTAAGCCTTGAGATGAATATACGCGGCAGTTATACCAGCTGCAATTAGGGCGGCACTCACTGGGTCGCGTAGTTGCTCAGAGAGTTCCATTTAATAGTACCGAGGATTTTTTGTGCGCTGCTCTGGTGCATCACCAAATAGTACATCATCATCTGGTGGTTCCTGGAATTGTTGTTGGGGGGGAGGAGGTGGTGGTTGTGCGATTGGTTCAGAAACTGGTTCTGGTGCATGAACCCCGTGTACAGTTTTGAATTCATTCTCAAGACCAGTGGGTTGAGGTTCGTTCATACCCCCCATTTCGGGTTCTGGTTCGAGTTCTGGTTCAGGTTCACCGATAGGTTCGGGCTCTGGGAAGGGTTCTTCCCCTCCATCTAGTACATCTGGGTCCATACTGTCTTCTACATCACCGTCAAGTGAAATATCTCTCGTTTCTTGTGACATGTATGTCTGAAGGATTTGTTGTATAGGAATCAGCTCTTTGACGGTGTTTTCAATGGAAAGAGAAAAACGCGTAACAAGGTTCTCATCACGAGCATATTCATTGTGTACTTCATGGAAAATGTAGGGATCTTTGTACAGATCCCGTGCAGCGTTGTTATAACATGTTTGAATAAACACCTCTTCGGTGGGAAGCTTTAGTGAAATCTTTTTGTTATCCGCTTTGAGGCGGACGGCTGAAAGAATCTTCGTGCATGCAACAAATACAGCTGCGACTAGATCCCCGAACCATGAACACCGGTCGGTGATATTATCAGCGTGACGCTTAGACATTGCATTTGACCAATTGGGAACCTCTTTCAATAACTTTTGAAACATGATAAGAACTTGTTTACCTTTAGAGGTTTTCACAGATTCAGCATACATCTCCTGAAAAATTTCAATCATAGGTGGGCACATGATGATACACATCTGTCCGAGATACTCCTTCTTCGCTTCTACGAGAACACTCAGATTGTCCATTTATGATTAAGGGGTTTTTTAAAATAATGTTTCCTACGCACTTCGTCTGTATTGATTAGCCATTTTTTTGAGGTTTAATAAATTGGGTAAATCCGCTTCGTCTTCATCTTCCGTCCTTTCCTTTTTCTTTTTAGGGACAAGCCATGAAACGTAAATATCATAATCACTTAGTAAACTTACAATAAAACCACCTAGTTTAAATTGTCTTGATACATATTTAGCTGCGAGTCTTCTGTCAAATACGGGATAACCAAGTAAAAATGTTGGAATAGTGAGAAAAATCTGTTTATGACCAAGTTCGACAGATTGTTTAATTTTCGTAGAAAATTGTTCATAAATTTTAATGTATATCTCTTTCCTCATTTGTTTTCTTTTATCATCAATTTTTGTTACGTCATTGATGCTCAACATATAATTACTGTAACTTATTTTTGGCGGAATCAAACTCACTTTTAGTGGGTACAGCAGATTCCTTTACGAGTTCATATTTAACAAACTCTTTACCCACTGCATCGCCTGTAAATGCAGAAACATCACCTGGTGCCTGAACACCTAGGGGTTGTGATCGAAGGGATACGATACGAGACTTTCCGTTTTGAACCTCAAACGAAGCTGATATAGAGAATCCAAATGAGAAACCATCCTTTTTCACACTCATAAACATGACATCATATATATCTACATTCTCCTTCCTGTATCCGTTGATGGCAGTCGTTTCGATAATATACGTACACATACCGGTACGCTTATTGATTTCATTATTTGCTTTAATAACAAAATCTTCCATCAGATCGTTATCGATACTTATTTCAATTTTCTCAAAACCTTCGAGGTTTGGTCTGGGGTCATTCAGTTTTACAGGGGGGACTGGTTTGGTGTAGCCTGAGAGACCGAATGTTTCTGTGAAAGATTCCATGTTGGTAGTTAGAAAAACCACTACCACTATGAGGGTGAACGCCAAGAAGTAGTTCATATACTATTACGCGTTAATTTTTTTTAGAGAAATTACGATATACATAGTAGATGTCGCTGCTGATATATAGTCCGAGATGTAAACATTCGATGGATGTTGTTGAGTATATAAACCAGCACCAACAATTAAAACAGCTTGTAAAATACCATAATGTAAATACACAGGGTATACCCCCTAGCTACAAAAACAAAATCAATAGAGTTCCAACTATGTTGACACAGAATGGTAAGATCCTGGTAGGAAACGAAATAAAAAACTGGCTTGATTCACTTCTCCCACAGAAGGAAGTGGTGCATAGCCCAATTGGTGGTTACGGGTGTTCAATGACAACTCTTGATGAGGGTAAGGATACAGCTGATATTTTTGCTCTTGACGATTACGGTCGAAGTCTTCAACCCCCAATGACTAAAGAACTTGAGGAAAAAATCGGTCGTGATGTGAATAAAGGTGTAACGTATGATACACAGATTTAAAGATATAAGACACATGATTATTTAGATATGAAATTAGTTACAATACAGGCCTCAGCCTTTAAATCTACATTTGAAGTTCTGAAAGATATCCTCAATGATGTAAACATCTATTTCAGGCCACAGGGGATGTACATCGTTACATTGGATACCGCACGAACTTCTCTCATTGATATATTTTTATCGGCTGATAATTTCGAAGAATATGAATGTATTCAAGAAGAAATTATAGCTGGTATAAATATTTCAAATACATTTAAATTATTAAAAACAATTACAAATAATGATGTTTTGAAAATTGAAATTAATTCTAAAGAATATATGGATATAGAAATTTCAAGTGAAGCTAAAAAGACAAATACAAAATTTCAACTGAAATTGTTAGATATCAACGAGAGTCGTATCGAAGTTCCTGATATTGACATGACAACAATAACAACTCTCCCATCTGTTGACTTTCAGAGACTTTGTCGGGATATGTCAAATATAGGAATTGATATAGAAATTAGACGAGTGGGAAATCAAATTAAATTTAGATGTGAAGGTGATTTTGCGAACCAAGAAACATTAATCGAATGTATGGAGGATAGTCCGGAAATTTCAGGTACTTACAGTCTAAAATACCTGAATATCTTTACAAAGGCGACGAGTATGTGTGCGTCTGTGCAAATTATACAGGAAACGGGGAATAGATTTTTGATTCTTAAATATAACGTCGCAAATTTAGGTGAACTCAAGTTTTACCTAGCAACTAAGGTATCTGAAGATCAGTTGTAAAATGTTTGAGTGTATTGAGTGTCTTTTTCATTCCCAATGTATTTGATAATATAATTTTAGGAAATCGTTCGGTTAGAACATCTCTGTCGTAATATAAAAAGTGTTCAAGTGGGACATCTTGACCATGGAAATCATTTCTAGGTCCAGCATATCGTTTCACCTTTTCAGTAATGTTTCGTATAGGTTTATCATCGTGATCAACTATCCAAGCACTACTCAAAGGGATACTGAAGTGCATACCAGCATCTTCGTTCACACCGGGTGTGAAATTTATATCGTTTGATATGGCCGAATAGACATGCCCGTTATAGTAGTATTTAACACGTAAAATGTTATATTTCACATTTTGTGGTACAGATGTATGTCTAAAATTTCTACCGGTCACGTTGGTGTAAAATTCTTCAAGAATACCATCCCAATCTTTACTTTCCTCTAACCAAAATGTATCTTCAGTATGGTATTTCATATCATAATCAATTTTATATTCCAATTCGTCCCTGACAATAGCGTAGTCTCGTGGTGTGGTTAAATTTTTATATACGAATAAAAGATTACTTAAAAGTTTAACTAACATTTCTCTATAAGGAATGGAAGGTAATTTTTTAAGTAGATACAACAATAAAATGGATCAATGGAAGGAATTAATAGGAAACGAACCATCTAATAAAAATAAATATGAATCCGAGATGGCCGAATATGTTATGAAATGTATGCCTTATATGAATGAACATGCAAAAGAAGGTGATGAAAAAACAAATAGGGATAACATTTTCAATGTCAAGGAAACGACGGGTTTGAAAAGAAAGGACATTTTTATAGAATATCTCATAGAGGTTGAAAAGAAGAATATACAAAGAGCACGGGAGTATAGTTCCGTGGACATATGTGAAACTTGCGGTGAAACGAGTAACATTATTCATATGAGGACAACGGCGGATTTGGTATGTGACGGGTGTGGTCAGGTGGTATCACGTGCAATGAGTGAAGAGCTCACATATAGAGAAGAACAAGAAACATCTGAGAAAATTATAAACTATTCATACAAAAGAGAAAATCATTTTAACGAATGGTTGTCACAATTTCAGGCACAAGAGATGACAACTATACCCGTTGAAGTAATAGAGCAATTGAGAATAGAACTCAAAAAAATTAAAATTAAAAAACTCGAAGATATTACACATGCTAAAATTAGAGGTTTATTGAAAAAATTAAGACTAAATAAATACTATGAACATGTTCCGTACATTACAAACATTTTGAATGGGATTAAACCACCAAATATGCCCCAAGAATTAGAAGAAACCCTACGCATCATGTTCAAAGATATACAAAGACCGTTCGATGATAACTGTCCTACCGAAAGAAAAAACTTCCTAAGCTATTCATATGTACTCTATAAATTTTGTGAACTTTTAAGTGAAGATGAATTCCTCCAATACTTCCCCCTTCTAAAATCTAAGGAAAAACTATATCAACAAGATGTCATTTGGAAAAAGATTTGTTATGATCTCAAATGGGAATTTATTCCAACAGTTTAAAGAATCCATATTATATTTACATAATGTTACAGTGTCCAAACTTTTTAGTGTGTCATAAAATGTATGACCCAAGATTGAAGGTGTGTAGTCCATGTTTCTGGAGATTCGAAAATAAGGTGCTCGAATTCAAAAATGATGAATGTCCACATTGTTTTGAAAACACTACATGTGTCAAGTTCAGAAAATGTTCACATTTCGTTTGTCTCAAATGTTTCAATAAAAATGATAAATGTGCTTTATGTTAATTACTTTCAAATTATAAATATTTTCTAAAGTATTTGAAAAAAAAATAAAAGTTGTAATTTATATTTCCTTGGAACCCCATTGTCCTTCATTACTTTCTATTTCTCAAATACTTTAGAAAAACTTTTAAATTCTAAAGTATTCTGAAAACCTAAGTAAAATATAATTATTTCAAAAAGTGTACTATATCAAAATGAATACTGAACAAAACCAAGCCCTACTCGCACTCTATGAGATCGAATCTCATGTGAACCCACACCTAGAAAACATCAATCAAACGGACCCGGCTGTTCAGTACTGCATGGAACAGGCGAAGTTTCATCTGAAAACAGCGCATGAACTCCTGGAAGCAGCTGTGTTAGGTCCGCAGACACAATACGATGATGCTCGTGCATTTTATCAAAAACTCGCGAAAGTTCTCCCTTTGATGGTCCTAATGCAAACTTACGAATCTCTACCTCCCGATCCGGTTGAAGAGGAAAGTTCACCAGATACGCCGTCCTCAGTCCTGTCAAGTCAAGATATTTTTGAGCCTGTAACTCCATCCCGTCAGTCAGAGATTTAATAGCTTTTAGTTCTAGTATTACAGAATTGTCTATGATAATATCAGCTCGTAGTTGACCAACCACATGACCTCTAAACCTAACCAATATGTGTCGCTCTGATTCGTACGGAATCTTATTCTCCCTCAATATAACTTCGACCGCGTTGTGGTACACTCTCTCACTGTACCCAGGACCCAATTCAGAATAGACTTCCCCCATCATTTTCTCAATATCATACTTCATTTATAAAGAAACTAAAATTTTCTCTATATATGTTAACATAGTATGCCACCAGCTGGTGTACTCGGAAAACGCGGTCGTTCAAATAGTACGAGTAACCGAGCCGCGAAAGCCAGTGTACGTGAAGTGAATTTACCAAAACTTCAAATTGGTACAGGTATGGGATGTCCAATTGCTGGTATGCCTCGATACATGAAAAGAGCACAAAAAACGTTTGATGGGCTTGGATACGTATCTGCCTTTTTTGACTATAATATTGCAACGAATCAATATGGTATCACCAAAAGTATCGATACCGTTGTAAAACGTCGTGGGAATGTGTACAGTTTACCCAATACATTTAACGTAACAAACCAAGTTTACTTTTTCATGGTTGGTTTACG
>Ga0209192_10002042_pt1 | contig 15041 bp, 22 predicted proteins | sample ArcticOcean_MG_C_11_FD_187433 | JGI IMG/M metagenome (GOLD analysis project Ga0209192, IMG submission 187433) | Marine microbial communities from western Arctic Ocean - ArcticOcean_MG_CB2_154 (SPAdes) (version 2) | ecosystem: Environmental > Aquatic > Marine > Oceanic | place: Arctic Ocean... | reverse complement strand
GAAAAATATTCTATTGTCATCTAAAGTTTCAGCAACTACACTAATCCAACTATTTTCATTAATATGTTTACTAATGTATTGACTAGGTGCGTTACCTTGCATGTCACTTTTGGAAGCAGTGTTATAATAATTTCCTTGTTCATTGAACTCTAAACCTTTAGTAAAGTATAAATCAATGAAATCTTTTCCTTGATCTATAAAAGGAGTTTTATAGATTCCAAATAAATTTATAATATTATTATCTAGTTGATTATTTTCTTTTAGTAAATCATAAAATAAAAATCTATGTGGTTTAGAATTGCCTAGCAAAATATCTGCAAAATAAGGTCTTACTATTTTATTTTCTACAAAAACTTTACTGTTTACTTCACTTGTTCTTACTAGATGCCAACTATTAAAAACATATTCACAGGGCCATAGATGATCATTGAGAGTTATACTACTTGTAACAAGTAAGTCTTTTTCTAAAGCAGGACTATTCCCAACTGTGTTCCATACAAATTGTTCACCAGGAATAATAAATTCTAAGTCTTCCCATACAACTTTTCTATCTATATTCTCTCTTACTGCCCATGTGTTGTGATCAAAGTTTCTTAATTTAGTAAAAACTATTTTACTAGGATCAAAGTAAGGCATTGGTACTTGTCTATTATAAACTTGTCCTAGTATACCAAATTCATCATCGTTGGTATGAGCATATTTCATTAATCGATTGAATTCTCTAGTGTCCATCTACTAACCACCCTAACCCGTAATTATTATAATCTATATTTCTTAAATTAGTTATAAATTTTTCATAATCAATATGGTCACTTTGCCATACTGCTTTTTCTTTAAACACTTGTTGTGGCATTGCCCAAGGTTGTATCACTGTAAAGGAAATTTGATCAAATCCAAAGTCTGTACATATTTTAATATAATCAGCCATCTCTAAATAATTATCTGTTTGTATTACAAAATCTGCCATTAGTGTAAAGTTATATTTTTTCCTTTGGTCTGCAATATACGAAACATTTTCTAAAAGTGTATCAAAGTTTCCAGGGAATCTCGTTTTAGAATAAGTCTCTTTTGTGGCGGCATCAAAACTTATTCTTATTATATCTACAATACTAGGATTAATATTAGGCCAACATTTCTTTAACATTAATCCATTTGTTTGTAGTTCTAACTTTACATAACTACTTAATGGATTTTCACTCCACTTATATATTAAATTTCTGAATAATTTACTAGCAAATGGATCTCCACTGCCTGTTACATTAACACAAATATCTTTATCTATATCATACAACAATTTTTCTACATGCTTGTTTACTTGATAAGCCTTACTAGTTACTGTATTAATTAATTCGTCTCTACAACTAGGACATTGTAGTTGGCAACTTCTATCATATGTTAAGAAAATTTTATCTGGACTGTTTACTGGCTCAGGTCTACTACTTTCGTTTCCATTAAACCCACAACTATTTAAATTACAATAAGAATAAGTTTTGTCTAATATAGTTTGTTGTATTTCTAGAACAGTAGGACTACTGTAGAATTCTTTAAAACTTTTATAATCTAAAATATTACCAGCGGACTTAGTCATCCAGCCTTCGCATGAGCATAAAAATGTTGCTCCGTCGATTCCTATACTTAATGATTCAAAAGGAGCACCGCAGTATCCTTGCATTGTTTACCTATTACCAGGATATGTTCCAAAAAAAGTAAGAACCACTTGTGCTCTTACGGCTAATAGTATATCCTTTGCCTTGAAAATAACTAATTACTTCGTTCATCTGTTCAGTATAAACTGCATTGGCAGTCGTTCCTTGAAATGCTTTGTAGTAATCCTGCCCCAATGTATCGTTATCTGTCATTGGACTGCCAGTTATAGTAACTCCTTGTATAGTTACTGTTGATAGATTAGTAATCTTTACTTCAAACACGTTAGAATTTATTGCACTAATAATCGATAATTCCATTATAGCAATTTGTTCTGCTATGGTACTATTATCCTGTGCTCGTTCTCTTGCTTGTGTACCTGTTGCTAAGTATGCCATTATATTATCCTACTGATTTGGTTTACCTGGAGCAGTAGCGTCGAATCTTTTTTGCATAGCCGCTATCCTTTTATCAACTTCTGAACTCCTCGCTGCCATTTTTTTATCAGACGCTGACTTCATCGCTGCCATTTTATCTGCACTTTTTTCTTTAAAGTCATCCATTGGCTCTGGCCCAGTAACAAAATCTTTTTGAAAATTAGTTGTACTTGCTTTTGTTCCAAGTTGTGGTGTTACCATATTTGATGGATCACTACTTGCACCTTTGACTTTAGGAATATCTGCTCTTCCAAGTTTTGTTGGGGCAACGTAATCATCTGATGCTTTATCAAATCTTACTTTTTGTGCGTCACTTGCGGCATTATATGCCTTTTGTGTTTCTTGTGGTGATTTAAATCCTAACTGCTTTGCAAGATTTCTATTTCTTCTAGCATAATATTCATCGTTTGCTTTATTTTGTTTGTCTGCTGGGTCAACTACATTAACTTTAAAATCATCTGCTTCTGCATCTTTCCTTGGAACATAAGCACCTTTAGTATCTTTGGAGTAATCAGAACTACCTGAACTAAAATCTCCGCCTACTTTAAATCCTTGTAATTGTAGATTGCGTATAGCATTTTCTTTATCTCCAAAGCCACCGAAGTCATCTGGCAATGCTTTACGATCCCAAACAACACTGCCATCTTTTGCTACAGGAAAGTATTCAATTCCTCTTGGGCCTTGTACTTTGCCAGTCTTAGGATCTAAAATTTTATATATTGAACTATCACCTGTACCTTTGCCTGATGGGTCATCAATAGTTGCTTCGTTTATCTTATTAATAAGGTTTCTAAAATCTGGGCCCTTCATTATGCATTATCCTTTGCCATGTTAGTTAAGGTGCCGTAGTAAACCATTTCACCTTTGTCTTTACCGTATCTTTTTATAAATTCTTCTTTAGGAACTTTCTTTTCGTATTTTTTCATCTTGCTTTTTTCAGGCTTGCTAAGTTCACGTTCATCTAAATCAAGTTCAATATCTTCTTTTTTAACACAATTAGGAACACGTTTACCAAACATTGTTTTCATACCCTTTTTCTGGTATCCATCCCAACACTTTTCACTAAGTTCAATATCATCATTAACAGTTCGCCTAGCAAAAGGAACTCGTCCCAAAGTATTTTTTCCTTGTGGTTCTATTTTTTGTATATATTTTTCATCGTCATCATCGGATTTTCCTAGGAATTTGTTTAGATTAGTTCCGCCCTGCATTTTTTTAGTTCCGGGTTCATATTGACCTTCTCTTTTGGCTAATGCCGCCTTTGCCATTTGATTAACTTTCTTCTCAGGCGGAATATCACCTGTAGGCTCTGGAGTTATATCTGCTTGGTCATCACCACTGTGTGATAAAAATATTACCTCTTCGTCATTGAATTGAGAGATAACATTTTGTAACTGTGGACTTGCATCATAATATGCTTTTAATCCTTCATAACTAATATTAAGTCCTGCGTTTTTTAGATCATTTATAAAAGTAAACATTCTAATTTTTGCAGGTCTATCTTCACTATCAGCATCTTTTCGAATCAACTCTGAAACTGCTAATATAGTATTAACAGGATTTGTTTCTTCTGATACTTGTTCGATATATTCTAGTAAACTTTTAAGCACGACGTTCTCTGCCTACTTCTTCATCTCCGCCTTGTGCTTCTTCAGCCGCTCCAAAGTCTTCTTCTGCCGTTGCAGTTTCTTCTTGGTCTATTGTAGGTTCCATAGCAACTTCTGTTTCATCGCCCATCATATTATCTACTTGTGGTGTTTCGCCTGTTAGTACTCTACTTGCAGTATCTGCACCTTCTCTTGCTACTCTCATAGCCTCTAGTGTTTGTGAAAGTACTGCTGACATCATTCCGCTAAACGTTTCTGCAGTTGCACTATCCATGTTGTCACGGATACTGTCAGTTAATGGTGGAAGATCTTCGTTGACCATTTCTCCTAAGTCTTCAAGCATACCTTGAATTTTATCTACCATATTCTTACTAGCCATAATATGTTCAGCAACTTCTACTTCACCTTCTGCTATAACACTTTCGTTTTTCATTACTTCGTCTGCATTGCTACCCATCATCTTTCCTTGTGTAGCACTTGTGTTTGCTGGAAACTTATCTTCTTGTGGATAAAATAATCCTTTTGTACCCATGCTGGCGTTATCATCATAGTTACCTAGTTTCATCTCTGCCATAATACTATCTAATATCATCTTTGCTGCTTCGTTTCTTGTTGCACCGTTAATATCTGTTGTGTTCATTGCACCCATTTGTTTGTAATTTTTCTTCACAACATTGTCTGTAAAATATCTTAATAACTTAATACCTTTGTTGTTGTCAAAGATTCCTTTAACTGCTTTTCTCAACAAGTTTCTAATTATCGGTACCATTTGTTGTTTGTACAAATCTCCATCATTCTCACCGACAGTAACAATTTCATATGCCATATCTCTATCCATACTTTGCATTGAAGTTGGAATTTCGCTTATGTACTTGTCAACTGTTTCTAAAAACATCTTGTTTTCTAAGTAGGTTTTGTTGTTAGCAATACTAGATCCTAACTTATTTTCTAATTTAACTAATCTATTAGCAAATGTATCACGTAACTTACGAGCCTTGCTTTCATTTAACTTTGTTATATCAATAGTTCTACCAAAAACTTTTTCTGCTATTTGAGATATTGTTTTACTATCTGGTGCTGGTATTAAATCTGTGAGTTGCATTGTTTATTCCTTTAGTCGTATCCGGCTATTATTGTATTTATGCTATTTTAATTGATTTTAAATGTTTAGTCAACTGTTCTCTTGCAGTTTCTAATTCAGGTTGTATCGCACTTATTCTATTATATAACGTTGTTCTTCTGTTAGTGTCTTGTGTTCTAACATAACTAGCCTTGTACCAGTCAATATCTTCCGTTAATTTTCCAATATTATGATCTAATCGCATAATAGTAAAACCCATTCCGTAATTATTATCTTCTAAAGTTAGTGCATACCCGATAGCCGACTTCTTTAAATAAAAAGTTTCTTTACTATCGCTAATAGTATATAAGTTTCTCATTTTAGAAACTAATCTACGGTTAACTTTAACATTGTTGTTGGGGAGTTTGGTTATCTTAGTAGCAGACTCTGTACTATCTACTAGATTAGAGACTTGCCTGCGAAGGTTGGAGTTTATAAGTGATTTGCTCATTGCTTTTTTTCCTAACAATTATATTTTTGTTGACTAATTGATTAGCAATCGTTTGTTCACGTTCAGACATTTTTGTCTTGTTAACTGTGCCTTTGTCGCGAAGCATTTCGAGTACATCTTGTTCCTCATTGGTAATAACAACTGTAATACCTTTTTTAAATTCTAAAAACCTCATTATCTCATGTTACTGACTTGAACGTCGATCAAAGCACCTTTGGCTCGTCGTAGTAAATTTGTACGTTCTGCTGGACTGAGTTCGTCTGTAACTGTAACCATTCCGCCTGGTCCACTCATATCAACTTTTTTGTCTGCTAAGTTAAGTTGAACTTCTTGATTAGGATCTTCTACCATTCCTAATGTTACAGTAAAACCTTGTACATTTTTTAATACATACTGTACTTCATTAATCATCATCTTTGGTTTAATATCTGAATACTTCATGTTACTACCTTACTTGTTTAAAGCCGCTACTCTTTTACTAGCAGGGTTTACTCTTTTAGTCTTCTTTGCTTTACGCACCATCCTTGCACCAAGTCTTGCTTTAGTCTGCTTTAACTTCATACGTTTTTTAATATCAGGTGCTGCGAAACATTGTGCAGGTGAACTAACTACTCTGCCTTTACGTTTACCACTGCCACAACGAAACTTACGAACTACTTTGTTCCCTCGTTTGGCCCAAGCCATACCTTCTTCAATTTCTTCTATTAACATATATGTATTTATTAAATTTTTAAGTTAGGATAATATACATGAGTGTACCAATAGTACTTACAAGCACTGCAATCGTGCCTGCTCCCCATGCAATTAGTTGATTATTGCGATTTTTTTCTGTAGAGATGACAGCGGCATGTACTTCGACTAGCATTGTTTCATGCTTATCTAGGCGAAGATTCACCGCATCGAGTTTATCGTGCAATGACTTGTACCTTTCAGAACACAGTTCTACATGTGCTTCTAGGTTCTCTTTTTCTATGTCTTTTATCGACATTCTTCACCTCTTTTAGGTGATGCTTGATTTATTCTTATTGCCTTAAGTTTTATGTGTGCCTGTTTTTGTGCCTTTGTATTAGCATCATTTTTATTTATCTATAGTAACGTTTCGCATATTAACAGTACATTACGCCTATCGCTATCGTAATCTGTATCAAACACAGGAACAGTTATTTCTGCATTTTCATTTAAACCAGTTATGATAGGTATTTTATTTAATTGATCAAGTAACGCTTCACCTCTATATCCAAAAACATCATTGTGTTCAATACCAAATCTCCAACTCCAAACAGTTAGATCCATGCCCATTTCTTGTGTAAAGTCATGTTGTTTTCCAAATGTTACTGATACATCTTTTAACTGTCTGTGGATTTGATCTAACTTCCAAGACTTAGGAGGACCTAAACTCCAAGTTTGTGACAGTATGCCAACTGCTTGTTGTAGTGTTTCAAAATTGCGTTGCTGATTTCTTGTTTTACCAGCACCTTTGATATCACTAGTTTTTGTTATATCCACTAGTGTCATAAGACACCATATCTCTTTATACTGCTCTAACATAAATGTATTTACAGTCATAAAAAAAGGACCAGTAATAAACTGATCCTTTTAAATATTTTTTTAAGAATATTACACTGCTACAGTAAATGTCTTTGCTGTTACTGTTGCTGTAGATACGTCAACTGATGTGTCTCCAGCAGTTGTGCCTAATGCTCTAATTGCAGTTTGTAATGTTCCAACTACTATTGAATCAGAACCTTCTGTTACGAAAGTTTGCTCAGTGTTTGAATTACCTAGTGGTCCATTTATTACTATAGTAGCAGTAGCCATTATTGCATTTTGTACTAGTGCTTGTACGCCTTCTGGGCCATTTCCAGCATTCACTGCATTAATATAATCAATTGTGAATATTTGTAATGGTTGACCTATTGTTTCTACATTAATTGGTGCAGTTGTAGGATGTACTCTTGTTAAACTTGCCATCTTCTTTATCTCCTGTTAATTGAGAACTTTTAAAGTTCTTACAATTATTTATCTAAAAGTCAATAAAAAAGCACACTTGAATGTGTGCTTTTTAAAAAGTATTTGTAAAATTACTAACCTTGATTTAAGTTATTAAATAGTGAAACAACAGTAGTTGTTATTCCAGTACTGCCTACACCAAAGTTTGAAGCCGCTGCTGGAGCAACTCCGCCTTCTGTTATAATGTGAACTGCATCTGAAGCACCTGCGTTAAATCCACCTGCTGTATCATCACCCACTCCAACAACTGTTGTAGTCAATGAAATAAATCTTAACATTGCATCTAATTCAGCCTGAGTCATATTTGTCTTTGCTGCTTTTGTAAGATGAAATTGGGCTCCACTATTAAAAGTATTGCCAACGTTTGTAGTTGTTAATTCTGCCATTTTATTTTCCTTCTAAAAATTTTGCATTTAATGTAAAATGCTATTAATGTTATTTATTGCAAACTATTAAGTTGCACCAGTAAATGCCATTACACCTTCAGTTGTTAATGCACCTAATGCTCTAACTGGTAATACATCTGATCCACTGATATCAACATCGTTTGGTCCAATACTAGTTGTTGTTGCACCTGAGTCTATACCTATTCGTCTAATGCGTGTCTGTAAATCAGCATGATCATTAAACTGTTTATCCATAATTAACATTACTGTTCCTGCATTAGAATTTGTTATAAAATATGCTAATGGATTAAGATCCATTATTATTGCTTCTACAGTTTCGTTAACTGCATCATCTTCAGCTCTAAGATCAATCGCACTGTTTGAAGCATTTTGTACTGTTAATAAGTAACAGTGACAACCTGTTTCGTGTTGTACACCAACTGTCATATGCGAAGTTCCGCCTACTCTTGTTACTACTGGCATTTCTTTTCTCCGTTTCTATTTACGCATTACTGCGTTTCTATATATGTATTTATTAACTAGACGCCCATTGTCCTAGTTTATATCCAGCAACTGCACCACCGACCATACCGATTGCAGTCTTTGCTGCAATGCCCATGCCTTTTTTCTCTGGTGGCATAACTTTGTTTTTCTTAATAGTAGATGCATATGGTTTAAATACGTCACTTCTATATCTACTATCTTGTCTAAAACTATTTGTAAGTCTTGTACTTACAGATGCTCTTTCGTTTTTATTAGTAACTCCGTAGTCACTCATAACTCTTCTTGCTTGTTTAAGTAAACTATTCTTAATACCTAAACTTTTTTGTGTTGCTAAAAAGAATGCACGATCCTGTCCTGGAACATACTTACCATTAATAATATTTCTAAGGTATCTCTTAAAACCTAGTTCGTTTATAGTTGCTGAACTGTTTCCAATTTTACTTGCATACTTAGCAGGGTTGTTTACAATACTTGCTAAGTTATGTAGATCTGTTGCACCTGTTCTAACATTATTAAAACTCATGTAACGCATTGTATCTTTAGCATATTTCTGTGCCCAGGTAGGATTCTCAAATCTCATCTGTTGTAGCACTAACAAGTGTTCAAAGAAACCTTGTGCGATATTATCAGAACTACGACCTATAGTATCTCTGTCAGTTCTCATATATTTTGCTTCTGCTAGTTCATTATTTAAAAACTGATACTTTGTCGTTTTGTTTTCTTCGGACACAAAGTCTTCAACTACATCTTCTTTTTTAACAATAACACCTTTTTTATTCAGTGTTTTACCTGGCATATTCTTTTCTATAAAATCCTTATCGATATTTTTATTAATAATGCCACCAGTGTCTTTGTCTTTGACAGTCGTAGGATTTGGATTAGTAATAGGCTTTTGGTTTACTGGATTAAACTTTACTACTGGTTTTTGTGAAATAGTTGAACCTTGTGTAACATCTGCATTTCTATCATACTTAATATCTTTATTAGACTTTACTTTTTTTACATCAGTCTTTACTTTTTTTACATCAGGCTTTACTATTTTATTATCTTTATTATAGTCTAACCCTTTTGCACCTAGTGCAGAGTATTTGTCAAACACTGCCTTTGTTTCAGGACTTTTGTTTCTATCATACTTAATATCTGTATTACCATATTTGGCTTTATCAGCGGCAGACATCCCTTTTTTTAAAGAAGAAATATACCTATCGTAACCCTTACTGTCTTTGCTACCTTTGCTATCTTTGCTATCTTCGCCATCTTTGTCAACAGTGCCACCAAATGCTTTTGTTACAGTATCATCTATACCAGTTGTTTGAGTAATTGCAGCAGGCACACCAAATGCTTTTGTATTTTTACTTAAGGTTTTAAGTTTACCAGGTTTTAGATTTAATTCTGCCTTTTTAACTTTATTAGTATCTAGTTTAAGTTTTTCTAGGTCTTTTTTATCGTTAAGTTTTTTAAGATTTTTATCATAGTCTGGACTATTTTTGTCTAGTTTTTTAAAATCATTTTCTGCTTTCTTTAAATTTTTTGCAGCAGCTACAGCATCTTTACTACTTTTGAACATTTTATAACTTTTGATACCGGCTTGTAATCCTTTAATTAACCCACCGCCTATAAGTGCAGTTGCAACATCACCGCCAAGTCTTGCAGTTAAGTCCTCGCCACTTATCTTGTTAGGGTCTCCAACAGGTAAATTATATAACTTAAAATTATTATATATTTCGTATCCAGTATAGCCCATACCTGCCGCACCGATCGCAAACCAAGGTATAAACTCATTGAGTTGTTGTCTGTCTTCATTTATTATTTCATTAAACTTCATAAACGTATTTATCCTACCGTTTTACTGCTCGGTTTGCCGCACTAAAGGTTGCCCTAGGTACTAGTTTCATAGAACCTTTTGGACTTGCTAGAACATATCCTTCACCACCTGTATTACCATTAATACTCTGTTTAACTGTTGAACTTTGGCTATCCATATCCTGTATGACTTGATCTTTAACTTTCATAATAGTGTTTACTACTTCCCAAAGACTACTAAAACCTTGTGCGTTATCTTGAATGTATTGTGCTATCTTTACTTTTTTATTTTTACTTACTCTTGGTGTAGTCTCTAACCATTGTGCAAAATCACCGCCTAGGTTACTAAGTCCTGTGTCTACTTTACTGTTTGTATATGCATAAAGTATATCTGCAAAGTCTGTTATCTGTAGACTTCCTAGTGTGCTTTTATTTAATAGACTATCTATTGCTTGTGCATCTTTCTTTATAATTCTTTCTGCATTGTCTAAAGGTGCGTTTGGAACCTGTGGTGCTTTCTCTACAGTCACTGGAGGAAAAACAAGTACTTCATCACCTATAAAATTATCTGTATCAGTTGGTTTAGTTTCTATTCCATCTATCCCAACTTGACTATGAACTACAACACCTGTTTTACTTGCACTAATTTTTTTTCCTAGTTCACTGTTTGTATCAACAGAGTATGTTACAATTTGTGGTTTGAATACATAACTTCCTTCTTCAATCTTTGGAGTGTTAAAGTATAATAGATCACCTTTAAAAAATCCTACGTAAGTATTTGGAACTGCCTTTTCATACATAGCAAATACATTTTTCATATTTGCAACAAAAGGTCCATACCCTTTAGGATCTTTAGCATAGCCAGGTCTAGCCTTTAACATTGCTTCTAATGCTTCTGCACTAGTAGCCTTTCCATCATAACCTTTTGCTACAAAGCCGCCTTTGTCTGTAAGTATAAATTCTCCGTTCTGATTACGTCCGAATATAATTGCAGGACTGCCATCCCACTTAACTGTAACATCAGAGTATCCGCCTTTTTCTAAATTCCTAAGACTATTTAAAACTCTCATTGCTCCAGCAGAACCTTCAAAGAAAATAATATCTTCAGCATGTTGTATACGTGCAGATGCTTCTAATAATAACGGCTTATTGAATTGGTGAAATCTCATAGTCCTGCTAACTCTATCATTCTGTAAAACTGTTTACTCTCTGGTAACGTAAGTTCTTCTCTAGCAAAATTATCTCTAGCATCTGCTACTAGTGTTTCATAATCGCTACGAGGTTTAATCATTGTAATAATACTTTCTACACTATCAAGGTCAGGTTGCTTTGCACCTTTGCCTAAAAGCATCTGTGCTATTTGATTAGGATCTTTTGTAATAACTTCTTTAGTTTCTCTGTTAACTAATCCTTTTGTAGGTGACCACATCATACCTTGTGCTTTTGCAATACTAGCAAGAAGAATCATACGGTGCGATCCTTTGTATGGAGTATTATCTCCACTGCCTTTCAATGCAAACTTCATCCAACTAGGATCTCCAAACATCAGATCTGTCTGTACATATCCTTGACTTGGATCTCCGTTGATAGGAGTTTTAAAATGTACACTGATACCTGACTTTGCTACCCATTTTCTAACATCATCTTCAGGATGATTTTGTTTTGCCCATGCCGCCAACTTATTATACAATTCTTGCTTATCTACTTCTGCTTGATTAACTGCAATGTCCATGTCGCCACTAGTACTTCTGATACCAGTTGATCCTAGTTTAAAATCTTTATGAGGTATGCCTGTTATTGCTTCAACCCATGCAAGAGTAGGATCTACGTCTCCTTGGCTGATACGTTGTGTAACTGGCTTACCTTCCTCATCTTTAAATATATTTCCGCCTTCTTTAATTATCATGTCTTACCTCATTAATTCTATCAATTCCACGGGTAAATTTTCTACCGTCCTTATGTTTAATACTATTAATAATTCTACGTTCTAAATCGCCAGAAGTTTCTTCGTCGTAGTTACGATAAATTTCTTCTATTAAGTTTATTGCACTTTGTATAATATTGTTTCCACGACTTTCAATCAGATGTTTACGATCTCTTTCATGAACAACCGAATTAAGTTCTTGTAATATACTTCTGGTTTGTTTTCTCATTACTATATCCATTTACTTTTTAGTATTTATCGTTAAATACAGTATAACATGAGTAGGGTATTATGTCAATTAAAACCACTACATATAAATAAATTTGCAAGAGAGGGTATTATATCATGGGACAGTTTAATAATAAAATAATGGCAGAGTTTAATCCACCTAGAAAATGGGTACTTGGTAGAAGTTTATCATATACTACAGAAGATTTAACAGCCGAAGATATAAAAGCACTAAAAGGTGTAGGAATTAAAGTTATGAACCAAACTATTACAGTACCACATGGATTTGTAACTGATTTAGCATCTGTGCCAAGAGCAATGTGGTGGTTAATAGCACCATTTGATGTAGCAAGAGCCGCAATTATTCACGACTTACTATACAAAACTATAAGACAGTATCGTTGGAAAAAAGGCGATAAACAAAATAGTGAACTTGTTAAGTCGGCTAAGATTGCATCAGATAAGGTATTCTTGTTAGGCATGCAGGATGCAGATCCTAAGATTCCTAAGTATAAAATTTATCTATCTTGGAAAGCAGTTGACTTATTTGGTAACGGCTCAATAGAGCCAAACAAAGACAACATATAAAATAAATTATAGCAGGGCACTCGGCTTGGAACACCCTGCTACAATAATTGTAACAGTTCTATATTTCTATTTAGATTTGTAAATGTGATATAAAACCCATATTGCTACAAGACCTACTAAGCCTTGTGCTGAAAAGCCTGCTATGATAGTTTGAACGTTGCTAATTACAGCAATGTCAGGCCAAAATGGAACGTTCTGTCCGCCGACTAAGACTTCAAGTACAATGCCTAATGCAAGTAACGATACTGCTACTTCCGTTAGGGCATTCGCCCATCCTTTGATGTTTGTTAAGATATCCATATGGATCTCCTTTCTGTTATACCAGCAGTGGTCCTACGCACATAGCCAGTCTACTATTTAGGCTTAACATGTCAATAGTAATAATAGCATAGATGCTTATTGACGCCATAAATAGGTATTCTCTTTTTTTGTTTGACTATATATTGTGGTTTTTCAAATTTTTACCACAATTTACAGCAAAGTTAGATTAAACTTGTTAGTGGAACACGTCGTGTGTGTTCAAGCACATACTGTATAGTTTTTGCTATTTCTAAGGGTTTGATATTATTTTCATGTCCGGGCAAGCCATCATTTATTCCACCTACAATAATGTGTGAACACTTTATACTGTTTTTAAAATTGTAGTATAGGCTAAGATCGCGAAGAGTGGACTTTTGTATACTATAGTTTCCAGGATATGACATGTCATCTCTTGGGCCATTAAGTTCTGCACTACTGCCAATGTTTAAAATATGACCTCGTATATGATGTTGTGACCATACTTCATGAGTTATTTCTAGTAGTTGATGCTGTCCCCATTTACACAAAAAACTAGCATTTATAAATGTATCATAGTTTACAATCTGTTGTCTAAAGTGTGTCTCACTTTCATGCTCCCAGAATCTCAAATCATACCCTGTGCTTGTACTTGCAAAATCTGCATCTGGGTATATTTGTATTACTCCACTAGCAACAGTTTTGTGATTAGGATTTCCTGAACACAATATTTTCATAACAATTTACTCCATTCCGGACACAATTTACAAAAATCAAGATTGCGAATATTGTCTGTACGTCTTACAATATCCCAAAACTTTGTATGAGGTTTTTCTTCTACATCTAACATTGCAAGTAAGTTGGATATTTCAGGATATTTACTGAACTTATTTACAAGCACATTCATAGTGTTCGAACTTACCCAATCCAAACTGTATGTACCTAAACATTTTTGGAAAATTAGTTCAACTGGGTCTCCTAATCTATTTTCTGCGAAGTTTTCCTTATGCCAGAGGTATAATTCATCCAGGTAGTAAAGATTAAGATATCCCCAAACACAATTTATATTAAACATATGATTGACGGGCATGTTATCTCTAAACCAATACATTGTATCTAGAGTTTGTTGCCATTTAGCACCTGTACGTTGATATTCAAATCTTTCACCAACATCATCTATACTAAAATAAAGTTCAACTAACTTACACCTACTCCATAAATCTAATACTTCAGGAGTAACACGGTTAGTAGCATTAACATTATAGAATATTCTAACTTCGTGTAATCCCTTAACTTTTTCTACGTTTTGTATAAGTTTAATATGTGCATCACTTAGTAACGGATCGCCGCCACCATGGAAATGTATTACACGAATATTTTTTAGGTATTCTGGATCTTCTATTGTAATATACTGATCTTTTCTATACAAGTATTGATCCATATTTTTGTCTGGATACAACTTTGACCAATCGCTTATCCATTTACTACTAGACGAAGGGTGACAAATTGTACATTTTAAATTACATAAGTTACCAACACTATAATCTATTGCAACCGGTGCATCGGTTTTACTAACATCATCGTCTTTGAGATAATTCTCATATAAGTTTTTTCTGGATTGCCTTCTACTAACTAGTTTGGCTTTCTCTTGTTTGTAACATCGGTGACATCCAGGAATTAATTCTCCGTTAGTAACCTTTTTAATAACTTCGAGGTGCCCAGGACCTTGCCAAGCCTGAGCAGGAGTGACGCCTGTGTCGATATATCCATCATAAAAACTACAAGGATTATATCCTACTGTATCTTTAAAACTCCAAAATGCTTGATTTTTAAAAATCTCGTAGCAAAATCCAGGTTGTTTTTTTAAATCACTCATTCATTCTTCAACCCAGCCAACATATCTTTTAGTTTACTGCTTTGTACACTTGCAGTAATCTTACCAACCTCTTGGTCTGCACTATCCTCTGAGTTTTGTTTAATTTGACTCATTATATTACCTTGTGGTCTGTTTCCATCTTCATCTTCATCTAAGTTTCTAATTCTTAAACTCTCAAGATCAAATT
>Ga0209192_10002041_pt1 | contig 15050 bp, 13 predicted proteins | sample ArcticOcean_MG_C_11_FD_187433 | JGI IMG/M metagenome (GOLD analysis project Ga0209192, IMG submission 187433) | Marine microbial communities from western Arctic Ocean - ArcticOcean_MG_CB2_154 (SPAdes) (version 2) | ecosystem: Environmental > Aquatic > Marine > Oceanic | place: Arctic Ocean... | reverse complement strand
TCTCTCAAAAAATAACATTAATATTAATCCCATAAAAAAACTTCCTACAAATATCTTTTTATTTATAAATTTTAACATTTATATATTAATCTTACTTTATTTAACTTCTAATAAATTTACCTCCAAGCTTTTTAAATTCTCTTTATTCTGTATTAATATATATTCATTCTCATTCTCATTAAATCTAACAAAATTATCTAAATATTTATGACTCGATATCTCATTTAATTTCGGCTCTAATTTATCTATATATAATTCTATCATATCCTTAATTGTCCTTTCTCTCTCCGGTTCTTCTTTTAGATTTTCTCCTAAAGATTTCATTTCATTTATTATCATTGATACCTCTTTTTCTAAATGCCTCACTAACTCCCCGTCTGCACTTAATGCTATTTTACTTCCCGACAAGCCATCATATAATTTTATATTCTTTGTTAAATTTGCTTTTATTTTTGTAAACCTTTTTAACATCATATCTTCATCTATATATTCAAACAATAGTTCTAACTTTATCTTTATCACTTCATTCTTTAATTCTACTATATTAGTTAATATTTCGCCCATCTCTTTTTCTAAATTTACGAAATGTCTATCCTTTCTGTTTATTGTGATATTTAAACCGCATGGGGCACTCTTATTTCCACACACCACTCTTAATACCCGACCTTTATTGCTAAATATTGTCCCTCCCTCTTTTCCACAACGAACACAATTAAATATTAACATCGGTAATCTTTGTCTCTTCTGTTCTAAAGTATAACTATCATTCTTTACTATTTTCCTTTTCTGTTTGTCTATATTTCTTTCATATTTCTCTTTTAGTTGATAATATTCTTCTATTTGTTTATCCATATTTTATATTAATCAAATGTTATTTTTTTTTCAAAATTCTTTCTTTCTTGATGATTTTCCCATACCGGCAAATCTGTTATCAATCCTTTTGATTCTTTTGTTTTCACCTCCATGTCGGAGTATAACATCAACTTAGAGATAATATACTCTTTCTTTAGCCGATTTCTCTCGATTAGCTCGTCTCCTTTTATATTACCTTTATACCTACCATATAAAAATAAACATATTACCCCTACAACCACTATAAATGTAATTAAATTAAAATAAAAATTATAATTGTCATTTCTAAATGAATGGAATTTATTTAATGACTTCTTTAAAATACTTCTTATCCCCGGTTCTATTAAATTTGGTGTATTCTCAACATTCTTCATTTATTTTAAATATATAAATTAAATATTCTATTTAATTTTTATAATTTATTATTTATATATGTCCTCCCCAAATATTTTATTAAGTGTTTCCTCATTCTTAATTATTGCTATTATTTTCTACATTTACAAATTCTTTATATTAATCGGCAAACTAGACAGTAATCTTGATAAAACTTCCCTTCAATCATTAACTAATTATACCTATTCTTTTCTTAAAAATACCAACTACTATACCCCCGCCGACATCTTCATTCTTGTATTAGTTTTACTTACCATCATGTTTTCACAATATTTCCTTAATCTATATAACTCTAATTTACTATGCGGTTCTACCCAGCCACAATATTGTATATTTAATACTTTATTATCTTGGGGCATATTCACCTTTATTTTTATCCTCGCTAATAAATTTTGGCTTAAACCCTTTTCAAATACTTTCGGTTACTTATTCCTAAGTATATTTATGCAATTGCCCGCTCGAATAAAAGAGATATTTGGGAAAGACGCCGATTTGTATATTGGTAAAGAATGGATTTTTGTCAACGAACTTAATTACTCTTTAGAACCGAACGATTTTAAAGAGAAGTGGTCCAAGAAAAATAATAAAGTCTATCAAGAAGGCGGACAACAACCAGATATCGCCCACCCAATAATGAATGATAATAATAGCGCCACGAATGATAATAATAGTGCCGCGAATGATAATAATAGTGCCACGAATGATAATAATAGTGCCGCGAATGATAAACCCGGAGCGGATAATACGTCACCAAATGAATCCGTCCGGGTAGATCGCCGAGGTTATATTCTCTATACATTATTACAAATTAAAAATCTTGTCTCTGAATCGATTTGGTTTATTCTTATTGGATTACTCGCATTATCTTATAGTTATAGCCACCTTATGTCTAATCAATGTAATATTTCTCCCGAAAAGCAGGTACAAAGCTTTAATGAATATAATTCGACACAAATTAATAATGCGACACAAGATATTAATGACGAGGACGATGATGCTCCGCCTAAAAGAAAATATGTTTCTGGATAATTAGGCACAAATTCGCTCTAAAAAGTTAGACATTTAACTTCGGGTATGTTAAATAAAACATTACTCCCGAATAAGATATTATAGCGAGCAATATAGAGACGAGCCATACCGGTATAATCGTTTTTCTACTTTGACCTAAACCAAATTCTCGTAATGTGTCATCGTTATTATAAATTAATGACGATTTACACATTACTACAACCAAGTATAAAACGAAAAATAATATGATAGATGATGTGGTTATATTATTTTTCACCCAACCCCGATTCATATATTTATAATATATTTTATCTAATAGAATTCATCTAATAGAATTCATCTCCGTCTAATTCGCCAAAATCATCATCTTCTCCTAAATGTTCCAGGTTTAATTCGTCGAATTCTATCATAGCAGCTTCTGCTTCCAGTTGTACTAATTCCATATCAAATATATCTTTGTTCATATCCGTTATTGTCATATCTTTATTTGTCATTATATCTCGTAATGCCTGCTTTTCTAATTTCTCTCTCTCCAAGTCATAAGTATCCTTCTCATATTCTCTAAATCCTTTCTGTAATCCTACGCTCCATTGCTCCAATTTATGTTTTTTAAATAACTTCTCTACTTCTCGTTCTTCATCTGTCATATTTTTTAAAAAGTCGGTCATTACTTCCTTCTCTTTCTCTTTTGCTCTCAATATCTTCTCTTTTAAACTTTCATAACTATAATTTGTTTGTATGAAAGATTGATATGTATGTTCTATACAACCAGTAATTAAATATAAAGTATCATTCTCTATATCTTCTCTCTCTTCTTCTAGTATATCCTGTCTTGAAATATCACCTTGTTCCATACGATTGATTTGTTCTACTGAATAGAGCGGGTCTACATCTTGAACCCTATCGGGAGATACTAAAAATGCGGTTTCATCTTTTGAAAATCGTATATATTCGGTTAATAACGTATATATTAAATATTTATTTAATACCATTATCATATCATAATCAAAGACGGAGTTCGTACCCTTTACCGATACCATATACTCAATTAATGTTGACATTGTATATATGTCATTCGTCTCTCTCAAAACCTTCTCTAATATAGAGTTGATAAACTTATTTCCATAATGAGGTTTAAATATAGAATAATATCTAGAGATGATATCATTTAAATCCGCCCAATGTCTCTCGGATAACTTCCAATGTTTAAATTTTGGAATACTAGAAAAGTCTAATTCATTAATTATCATATTTGGATACACCTTTGATAGATTGGTTATAAAGTTTTTTAATAACGAAATCTTAGATAATATAACATCCTCATTTATTGTATTTGTATCAATCGATATATAATCGTTATTATTTTTATCAGGGTCAATTTCTAATCCGAGTATCCTGAGTTTACGGATTATCTCATCAAATTTCTTGGGTGTTAATGTATAAGCCAAACCATCCCTTATCTGTTTCCCCATTCGTTTATTGGCCTCATCAAGATAATCTTTCATTTTATTTATCTTGGGTTTTATGTTATTTTTCGTAGAATAAACCTCATCTTCTAATATTGATAATAATGGTTCGCTAAAAACTCTGGGGAATAGATGCGAATCTACATTTTCTAAATGCTCTATAAAATCTTTTAGCTTTATTATATTATTTCCTATTGGCACATTCGTGTCTATATATATTCTATTTTTATTATTTACAACGGTTAATAGGTCATTAAATTGTGATTTTAATTCGGGTAGTCGGTGATTTTCTTCTCTCTTCATTAATTCAATATTTTCCTGTAATGTCAAATTCGTATCTAAATAGTCGGGTGTATCACCGCTTATTGTCCTTAGTTCTTCGGTAATAACATTATTACTATCATATTTGCAATACTTTATGATAGTTTGAAGCATAACATCGGTCGAATACATTTCGGGTAATTTTGTAAATGGGGTCTTTGTGTTTTCTCTTGAAAATAGAATGGTAGCCTTACTTATTAATTTTATATCATCTAATAAATTACTTAAATGTAATATCTCATCCCGACTTATTACTATCCCCATCTCTTTGTCCGAAAAGTATTTGAACGCGTCAATATCACCATCATTGCAACAACTATTTTCAAGGAAAGGTTCCTTTAGATTATTCATTAATATGGAACTATTTTTTGAAACGACGCTTAATATATCTTTTTGTAATAAAACGCTAAAATGTATTATTTTGCTTCGAATCGTATTATGACGTATAAATTGTTCTTTATCGCCACTTCTTATTAATCTCATAAGGGTTTCCTTAAAATTTGGCGCCAAACTCTTCACCGTTTTTATTGTTGGATTTTTTATTAGGGGTAAAAATGTATCCCAGTTTGATAGACTATATTGGTCGGGTATCGATACGGTACCGTTTTGTAGTAAATAAATAGATTTACCTTCTATCAATTTCCCTACCTCTGTATTGATTGTTAATATCTTTCCCATTATTTCGCTTAAATTTTTAAATAATGTTCCTTCGTCCATTCTTTTTATGGAGTTCCATGGCTTTACATTGCTTCTTATTTTATACGCGATACAAGCTAAATACTCCAATCCACTTTTATCTTCTGTCCCCGAAAAAGGATACCCCTTATTCATAAATAATGTACCTTTCTTACATCCCGGATGTGTTTTTCTAGTATTGATACACGGTATCGTGGTTTGGATCGCAATGAGGATAAAACATAGCGTGTTTATAATCAAAAATTTGTCTTTCAATATTTCATACGGCTCAGCCTTATGACCCGATTTTGCAATTCTAGCCAATTTCTCTCCATATATTTTCTTATTTGGAACAAATTTATCGGTCGCGTGTAATGTACTTCTTATTATAAAATTATGAGATTGTTCTATATTTATCCCTATAAAATGTGATAATGTTTTTATTATATTTAATATTGTGATACTATTTTCATCCTTAAACTCATCCAGGATATCATCTTTATTTTGAACGATACCCTCTCCAAACTCCTTCTCTAAAATTGCACGAGAAATACTCTTATGTCCTTCTTCGCTATATCCTTCCTCTGTATCGAAATCGATATTTGTAATCTTGTAACCACTATACTTATCTACCCAAGCGTCTCCATCATCACTCATCTCACCTTGGTCGTTGCATATTTTAAACACTTCTTCCAGATAATTATCTCCTTCAATATAGACAGACGCTAATTTAGATACAAAACGTGGCAACAGTTTATAACCCGTTACTATACAATATAACCAATAATCATATCCTTCCGTCCCATTATATTTACTAGAAACATCCGTACAGCAATTTATCGTAAATTGCACGATATCATTTTGCCTTTTTGAAAAGTCCGTTTGCCCTAATATCATATCTCTAAGGTGATCGTATGGAGAATGCAAAACATCCACCTCATCCGCCACTAGTTTCTGTTTTAATAAATCATTTTTGATATTTCGATCGAATTTATTTTGTTTTAAAAAATATATATCTTCTTTGGCAACATTAAATAAATAATCTATTTTTTTATGATACTCCGCAGAAGATATCTTTATTTTATCATCAAATTCTTTTATCATCTCATCTATTGTCGTATTCTCAAATTGTCGAATTGCATTCTCATCATTCATACAGGCCTTACTTACCTTTATGCATTTATGATGTACGTTGCAAAAGTTATCTTCATCCTCATCTTTCATTAATTCTGTTATTGTATCATCATTTACCCAACGCTTTTCCCTTCTAACATAATAAAGTCTATTACTATCAATGTGTAAAACACAATAATCATTATCTCTTACTTTTCTATTACCCGACATTATTGTCCGCGCCTCAAATATAGATTCCTGCACCGATAGACCATTATTCTCTCTTAACAAATCCGCCAATATACTCTCTCTCCTCATTTCTATATTCTCATCCGTTACATCACTCATCTTTGATAACCCTACTTCTATTGTATCATTATAGTCCCTCACTAAATCATAGAACGTAAAATCGTACTTTTTATCAAAATATATATCCTTCTCATTATCATCCTCTAAATATTCCATATTCAAATACTTTTTACTTAATATATATTTTTTACAATCATCTTCCGGAGCAATTACATCATTTCTTTTATTGGTAATCAAATCTAACCCATCATTTATCGATAATTCCTTATTTAAAACAGTTATACCGAGAGAGAATAATTTACCATTATCTACTTCATTTACTTTAAATAGAATATCACTATTCGACATCGTATCATTTAAACCATAACTATCTATTATTGTATCTTTTATTATGTCGTCATTATTTAATAGATTTAATAATGAATTCCCCACTCTATTTCCTACAATCCTCGATAATTCATTAAATTCCCTACTATTCTTTGCATAATCCTTCTTAAAGTCTCGTATCTTCCCACTCACATAGTAATTTATTGCCTCATATTGTTTATATGATATATCATCCTGATATACTAAAAATGGCTCCAACTTACCCAACACATCCTTAAATGATAAATTATTTATCTCACTCTTTACTAAATTAAATATTGTCCTCGTCTTCGGTATTATCGCATTCAAATACTTTTCATATTTATCTTCTATCTCTCCCGCTATTATCGTTTCGTCGGGTAAATATTCCTTCATCTCTTGAAAGAATCTACGTTCATCCTCTTCGATTGACTTATCCAGATCTCTTACTACTACCGTAGATAACGCCATCTTTTTAAATATAATAGAATACAACTCTCGTTTGTTACTTAATATGCTACGATTTAATATATTTGTTCCCGGCAAGTCTACTCGCGATAAATTGATAAACTCCATCGGCAACATCAATATCGACTTTAAACAAATATTATCCCCGCCATATAATTTATGTATTACCGTCTCTATCTTTCCACTCGGTAATTTATTCCCACTCAACACAGACCTCCCTATATCATATACCTGGGTTTGATACTTTCCGGTCTCTAATTTATCATATCTCAATAATGTTGAATTAAAGTCATCAAAATTATCTACTACACTTGTTATTCTTGATTCTACCTCTTTCTTTGCAACACAATTCCTCTCATCTCCCCCCGTTTGTAAATATGGAGTAAAATACTCATTTAATATATTCATCAAATAACGATAATTATTTTCACCATCTGGTATATCATTTGTGCGATAACTCTCTAATGATTGATTCATTGTCAAAAGAGTGTCTTCCGTTGTTCTCTTTGTTATATCTGATATATCCTCGTCTAAATCTAATTCTAAATCATACATTTTTTTCACATTGCTTGTCACCGGAATTAACCAATATAAACTTTTATTCATTTTCATTAAAGAATCTACTAAAGGCTTATACAATGCTCCTTTCTTTTTCGGCAACCCAGCATTATCTAACTTATCAAAATGCGAAAATTTATTACGTAATTGTTTAAAACGTTCTATTAGTGTATGTATCTGATTCATTTTTTCTCTACTTCTCTCTAAATTGGGTACCTCTGATAAAAATTCATTTAATAAATCCTGCGTTTGCTTCTCTATACCATACCTCTTCGATGAATCATCCACATCATATATCTCCGTAAATTCTTCTACCTCATCTCCAAATATTAACTCTGTCTCCTTCACTATTAATGTCCTTAATTTTTGTTTATTCATTCCTTCCTCTCCATCTATCTCTTCTTTATCACCCAAACCCTCCTCCCCTTCCTCTCCAAACTCATCCCGTTCTACTAATTTACTTGGTTCTTCTCTTATCACTATTCTTTCTATCCGCTTGGTCTCACTTATACCCTTATACTCAAAATCCAAATATATTATATCATTTGTAATTAGCTCTATTTCTATCATATCTTCTTCTAAATTTGTAATCTTTCCCGTATAAATTACCGGAACATCTAAATCAAAATGGATATCTATCCAAGTCCCCGGTACTAAACCATTCTGTTTCGCATAACTTGCACTCTCCGACCTGCTTAATATTACTATTCCTGTTATTGACTCATTTTGAAATGAACCATCCTCCTTGAATTGTAATTCTCTCTCACTCTCATCCTCCATTGCTAATTTTACTCTCTCTTCATCGATATATATAACATAACATCTCTTATCGTTTAATTCCTCGTCCGCCACCGACTCTATCCTTAATATATCACCCAACTTTAATGATATCTCCTCCTTCTCTCCTATTATATCCTTTAATGACTCCGCCGTCGCATCCACACCCTCTTTTATATTGTCTATAACCCGGTCCGTACCTTCTATTACACCTGATAATGTTTCCAATTGTTGAATCTCTCCCTTTATTGATTCTTCCATTATCTTCTCCAAGTTTGATGACATTATCTTATAATTAGGGTAGATATTTATCTTATTATACTTACTTTATTTATTTGTAAAGAAGTTAAAGATTATTTCTGTTATTGTTAATAACATGGTCTCCTATAATCTATCCTTCTTGAAAGATATTATTAACTGTCCCGTTAATCTTGAACCCGATAATCTTGAACCCGATAATCTTGAACCCGATAATATTGAACCCGATAATCTTGAACCCGATAATCTTGATGATAAAATTAAAGAACTGAATTTAACAAAATTCGTCTCACATATTGATAATGATACATATCAAGTATATAGATATAATAAACCCCGTCTAAATGAAGATAATATTTCCACCCTTGGACTTGTTCGTTCCATTGTCACATCAAATAATAACATTCTTGCCTTTAGCCCTCCTAAATCTATCTCTCTCTCATCCTTCCAAACCGATAATGACATTAAAAACTGTATCCTTCAACAATTTGTCGATGGAACTATGATTAATTTATTTTATATCAAGGACCTTGGTGACCCTATCCTTGGTGATTGGCAAATTTCTACAAGAAGTTCTGTCGGTGGTAATAATTTCTTTTTCTTCTTTCCCGAAACGAAGACAACATTTAGAGATATGTTTATCGATGCCTACAATCATTCTAACTTTGATTTTGATAAATTAGATACTAATTTATGTTATTCTTTTGTTCTTCAACATCCCATGAATCGTATTGTCAGTAAAATAGATACCCCCACTCTTTATTTTATTAATGCGTTTGAAATTGATAACCAGAATTTAATTATTACCCCCGTTGATAATAAAGCCATACTCGATAAGTTTAAAGATTCGAAAATCATGTTTCCTAAAATATATGATACTTCTACTTTTTCATCCTATCATGATGTTGAGAAGTTACTTATTGATAACGTAGCGGATTTTGATAATGTTGGTATTATGTTATTCTCTCAAGACCTTTCACAAAGATGTAAAATCAGAAACCCCAACTATGAAAAGGTAAGACTACTAAGAGGAAATCAGCCGAAAATACAATTTACATATTTGACGTTGAGACAGACCTCTCACGACAAAGTCAGGGAGTTCTTACATTTTTATCCAGAATATAAAGATACGTTTAATAAACTCAATAATCAACTTGTAACCTTTCAACAAAATTTATTCAAACTTTATATTAATTGTCATATCAAAAAAATGACACTACATAAGGACCTGCCATATCAATTTAAAACACATATCTATCATATTCATAATATATTTCTTACCCAGCTAAGAAGTCACCGGAAATTTGTCACCATTGATGTCGTCGAACAGTATATGAACTCTCTACATCCCGCTAAACTAATGTATTCTATTAATTATTCTAATAGATCTACTAAAATAAATGATAAACAAAATGTTGAAGAACTATAATATCTTTATAATATCTTTATAATATTTATAATGAAATATTCCTTAAAGAAATCGTTGACTTCCAATAAACGAACCACTAAAAGGAAATCTCCCAATAAACGAACCACTAAAAGGAAATCTCCCAATAAACGAACCACTAAAAGGAAATCTTACAATAAACGGACTACTAAAAGGAAATCTCCCAATAAACGGACTACTAAAAGGAAATCTCCCAATAAACGGAATACAACGGGGAAAATTAAAATATACCCACTAAACCCATCTTCTAAATCTTTTATGAGGAAGAGATATATTTCGGGAGGTACGAACGGCAATATATCTATCCTAGTTAGTGATATGGATTCTCCGGTTACCGAAACTCAAATTGAAATTGACCCAACACAAAATATAAAGGACGAACTTAATTTAAAATATCCACTAGAAGACCCATCCCTGTATATTGCCGCTCTTTATTTTAATAATGAACGGATTAATATAACTGAAACATTTAAAGAGGCCGTGCCCGACTTTGACGAGAACGCGAGATTTACGATAGATATACGAAACTATTATATTGAACTTCGTGTTCGTGATACTCGTCGCAATGATGGCGACACACAAATTAAAATTGATAAACGAGACGCTATTCGCCCAACATTGAGAAAACTATATCTAGATGACCGACGAGATGTAACTAGTATTCGTCTTAATTCTATTGAAGCTACACCCGTAAACATAAATAATACATTTATAAAGGAAATGAATGATATAAGAGATAACGATATCCTATATGTTGAAACGGACCCAATAATGGTTCACGGCGACCCGGAGCCACATCATTGGGAATGTGATTTATTTGATGGCGGGGACCAATGTACTTGTCCATAACTAGCTGACCCATAAACACCCGATATAATAGAGAAGAAGGTTAAAACGAGGCATTTCATTTCATACAATCGACTATCGTAAAATTCGTGATGATTGGGTAATATTTTACACATGTTTACAGTGTGTCTTCTCGAAAACGATTACATATATTCATTTTAAATTTTAAGTTACTTTTTAAATTAAAATTTAAAGAAAAATACATATTTCGTATTAATGAATTTTGAGCATATTTCTTCTAAAACTAACTTTGAGAAGTATTTGGACAATTTAGGAAGTAATATAGCAATCATATGGTTTAGTGCTACCTGGTGTAATCCCTGTAAAAGGATAAAATCTACTTGCGAAGAGCGGATTAAAGAGATGGAAAATAAAAATATGGATATTTTTGTTGTGGATGTTGACGAAGATATGGAATTGTTTGGTTGGTTAAAAACACGGAGAATGCTATCGGGAATCCCTTGTATTCTAGCATATTTTGGAAAGGAAGAAAGAGACATATGGTATATACCCGATGATTCTGTATCCGGCGGGGAGAAAAAGGATGTAAATGATTTTTTTGATCGCTGTATGGTAAAATCTCTTGAGTATGATAATCTACTATAGACCGACCGAATACTGTTCTATTATACGGAGTTATTACTCGTCCAAAATTCATGATCATCTTCGTTATATAAAGTGTGCCAACTATCAAATATTTGTTCTAATATAAATATCTCATCTATATCTTTTTGTATGTCTTTATCCTCTCCTGACCACATTTGTTCTAATGCTCGTGTTTGCGTTACGTACATCTTATCCCGAAGTCTTTTTAAATTCTGTCTAATTTTTATATTTACCATAATAATAATATATGATTATATATTATTATTATTACTATGAAGTATTGTAATATATCATAAATCCTATGATATATCATACATCTTAATAACTATAACCTATTAACAATAAACAATAAACAATAAACTATAAACAATAAACTATAAACAATATTTAGATTCGAATAAACGATATCTATTTAGTTATGTTTTTTAAAAATACAATCTTCATTTGATATATTTACTATATTATTAATTAAATAAGGGTCCTTGAAATTGCAATTTGTAGTCCAGACCTTAATAACGCAAAAATTCTTTTTCGGTGAGATGGTAATACCTGTAATATTGTCTTCGAACTTTTTATTCTCAGATAAAGAGTATCCAATTAAAGTATATGATAAATTTTTCCAGGCCTCAACAACAGATTTATTAGATATTTTATAAGAAAAACATCCGCCATTTATATTCTTTTTATCTTCCCACATTGGATTTATACCATCTTTCATTAAAAATAACATACAATTCTTAATTAACATATTAGGGAAGCTGTCAAATAATGCTATCGTTTCCTCAATTGTACTAAATGTTGTTATTTTTATATAACTATCTAAACTCCAATCGGTGTTATGTGGTAGATGTGCCCATAAACACCATTTATCATATAATTTGTGATTGTCAATATGTTCTTCATCCTCAGAAACAAAGTTTCTAGATACTGACCCTATTGTATCCGGGTCTGATGGAGAGAAAATACTCTCTTCCATTTTATATATACTTGTATAATAATATATTTAAATTCTTTATCTAAATAACACATAATGATTTAAATACTTTATATCTTTCATCCAAATTTATTAAACATTTCCGTATTAAATGTTTCTTATTATGATTGTTTTCGATATGAGTTTTATTATAACAATCGCTAATGTCAGCAAATAATTCTAATGCAACTTTATTACATAGATTATTTCTATTCATAATTTATTATATATATATAATAATAAAATTGATTTATAAATCAAACCAATATATATATTCAATGAAACCTGTTGTGAGAAAGATATCTCAAGATGATTTACATTTAAAATTTACAATTGAAAATATTAATGTTAGTTTAGCGAATGCGGTCAGGAGAACTATCTTGGCGGACATTCCTAGTATAGTCTTTAGAACCACCCCATATAAAGAGAATCGGGCAAATATTAAAATTAATACCTCCAGAATGAATAACGAAATTATTAAACAACGTCTAGCCTGTATACCTATTCATATTGACGACCTTAAATTTCCAATGAATGATTATATTATTAATATAAAGAAAAGAAATGATACCGATACGATCCAATATGTTACTACCGAAGACTTCGAAATAATTAATAAAAATACCGAAGAGCCGGTCCCTAAAGCTCAACGAGATAAAATATTCCCACCATGTTCTATTACCGGCGACTTTATTGATTTAGCACGACTACGCCCTTCTATAAATGAAGAGATCTCAGGGGAAGAGATTGATATTACGTGTACTTTAGATGTAGGCACTGCTAAGCAAGATGGAGCATATAATGTTGTTGCTACGTGTAGTTACGGTTGTAGCCAAGATGCAATTAAGGTAAATGACGCGTGGACAAAGAAATTATCCATCTATAAAGAACAACATTTATCAAAAGATGAGATAAATGACGAAGAAGCCAACTGGCACACACTTGAAGCAAAAAGGCTTATAAAGGATGATAGTTTCGATTTTGTAATAGAAACTATCGGGATATTTAGTAATATTAATATTGTATATCAATCTTGTCATATTCTTGCCGATAAGTTTAAAAAAGTTATTGCGACTCTAGAAAGTGACGATGAATTAATTAAACCATCTAAAAATAATCTCACCAACGGGTTTGATATAACTCTTTTAAATGAAGATTATACGATTGGTAAAGTTATAGAATATTTATTCTTTGAGCAACATTATAATAAGCTTTTAAATTTTTGTGCTTTTAATAAAGCACACCCGCATGACAGTTTCTCAACCATATGTTTGGGGTTTAAGGAACCGATTGATTCCAGCGAAGTACTAAGTTACGTTAGTAGTATTTGTAATACTGCATCGCAAATATTCGAAAATTTAGCAGGGAACTTTGTCGACGATAAATAGTACTTTGATATCATGTTAATATTAAAATATATTAACATTATTATGCATAAATCATAAATCATTACTTATTATTTATAACACTGTTTGTATTTGGTTATATATATTTTCTTTTAGTAATTTAATAAATAAAAGGAAATATATCATTAAATATCATTAAATATCATTAAATATCATTATATTTAATAAGGAATCTATATTAAATAATATTCAATAAATAATCTATATGGACTCTAATATTGATTTGGATATCAATAATTATAAATTGATAGATATACTTAATCTATTCAAATTAAATTATAATTTTTCAAAATGCGAACTCAAAAATACAAAAAGAATGGTTCTCAAAACACACCCGGATAAATCTAATTTAGACCAAAAATACTTCCTCTTTTTTATTAAAGCATTTAAAATACTTTTACAAATATATGAATTTAGAGAACATAAAGAACATAATGAACATAAAGTAAAAGATAAGACCTATGATAAAACGTATTTACATAGCAAAGAGAATGAAGACCTATTAGAGAACTTTAAAAGTAACCCGAATTTTAATCAAATGTTTAATGAATTGTTTGAGAAACATAATTTAAATACATTATCAAAGAGCGACGGATATGGTGATTGGTTAAAGTCAGACCAAGATATCAATACAGATAATGTATCTAAAAATAATATGAACGAATATATTGAAAATAAAAAACGCGAATTAAGTGCTATACAGCCCGTTAATAATATTAAAGAATTATCAAATAATACCTTCTCTAACTTATTTGGTCACGACGAACATGAAAATTTCGCATCAGATGTATTTAGTTCTTTGCCCTATGAAGACTTGAAGAAAGCACACGTTGAGTCATTAATACCCGTAACAATTGAAGACTCCCAGGATAAAATATCTAGAAATTTAGAAAATATAAAATATGAGAGGAGTTCACAGAATGTAAACCCATTTACTGAAATGAAATCTAGAGAGATTTTAGAAAAGAATCGAGAAAATGAAGATAAAGATGATATACAACGATTATATGAGTATGCTAAAGAGGAAGAAAATCTAAGAAAAGTAAATGATAATTTAATGGCAACATTTAAGAGATTAACATAAAAATATTTACATATTATAATATATATGATTACTTATGAGAATTTTACATATATTATAATATTAATTACCATTAGTTACTTTTATCATAAATTTAACATTCACGACCAGATACAAAATGAACATAATCAATATCAAATCGTAAAAG
>Ga0209192_10002035_pt1 | contig 15085 bp, 15 predicted proteins | sample ArcticOcean_MG_C_11_FD_187433 | JGI IMG/M metagenome (GOLD analysis project Ga0209192, IMG submission 187433) | Marine microbial communities from western Arctic Ocean - ArcticOcean_MG_CB2_154 (SPAdes) (version 2) | ecosystem: Environmental > Aquatic > Marine > Oceanic | place: Arctic Ocean... | reverse complement strand
GAAGAGGAAGAGGAAGAGGAAGAGGAAGAGGAAGAGGAAGAGGAAGAGGAAGAGGAAGAGGAAGAGGAAGAGGAAGAGGAGGACTTTGAAGTGGAAGATGTTGAAATTGACGGGGAAGTTTATGTTACAACAAATACAGAGGATGGAACTATATATAAAATAGATAGTGATGGTGAGATTTTAGAAGATGCAACGGGTGAATGGATAAAAGCAGGATATTATAAAAAGGGAATTTCTTTTATTTTATAAATAATATATAAGTAATGACATTTCAAAATCTGTGTCCGCCAGCATTAATATATTTATTGTTTTCTATAACACAAGTAGTAATAGATACCGTAAAAGGATTATATAACACGGCCCTTGTTAAAGTATGGGTAGCCTTTGTATTCACGATACTATTGAATTATCTATGTCAACTAGGTTTAGGAATAATTTCCTGGTTTATAGTTTTCATTCCCTTTCTGTTAATGACTTTAGTTGTAGCAATTTTATTACTTATGTTTGGATTAGATCCATCAACTGGAAAATTAAAAGTAACAGATCCAAATAAACCCACGGACCACGACCATCACAAACACGATGTAACTCGTGACGGCGAACATGGTCATCACCCACCTGCCGCTAGAGACGATAAAGAAATAAAAAAAAAAGAGCATCCGATAATGCAATATTACAAGTCTATGAAACCGGGAATTGGAGGCGGTGGAGGAGGAGGAAGTACCTCGAGTATACCAGAAAAAGAAACTCCCAAACAAAAATCAGATAGAATATTAAGTAAATCTCTTTTATTTTATACCGAAACAGAATCAGATGCGCCTAAAAATAAATTGAGTTTAGATACAAAAGTAGATTATCCTAATAATAAATTAGATACTAAAAAATATGAATTATATGTTAATACTGTAACTAGCATACTATCTGGAATGGGTGAAAGCGAAATAGCAAGTGATTTACAAATAAAATCTAATGCTTGTATTAATTCAGCAAAAAAAATGGACAAAACCTCTGCTGAAAGGTCAGTAACTGAGTGTTTTGACAGCTTAATGGTAGCAATTTATAATCAATTTGACCCTGTAAAAGCAGAATTATTAAAAAGAAATATAAGAGAAACAATATGCCGCGATAATGAACCAGACATATCTTGTAAAAAAAGATTAGAAGATAATTGGTGGAATTAAGTTTAAAAAAAAAGAATTTAAATTATATATTATTATAAGTAATATATAATGTTTGATATAGTTTATTATTTAGCAGGTGTAAGCATATTTGGTTCGGTGAGTTATTGTATTTTATATATTTACGATAGAGATTCGGTGGATTATATTGCTCAAAAATCAAGTTGGAATGCTGTAAAGGCCTATCATAAAATAAACTTGGAAATCGATAATTTAAAAAGATGGTATTATGCGAATGAAAATAAAGACGAAGATGAAGAAATTGTAGAATTAGACGAAATAACAGAGACTGTAGAATTTATTGGTTATAAAGAAAGCGACGATACAACATATACAAGTACTAGTTTAGAAAATAACAAATATATTCAAGATACTGATTTTGATTTGATGTTTTTAAAAAAAAAAGAGAATGATGTAGAGTTATATAAAAGAATAAATGAAAAAACAGAAGTTGATAAAAATATAAAAATGGAAAAGGTAGATAAACAATTTATCCAAATAGAACTTTGTCAAAATTCCAATAAAACAAGTATTCATAAAAACCTTGAAGGATTTTATTTAACAGATAACACCTTGTTGGATTATGTATTTTTGAAATGGTATGTTAATAAATTTTACGGGTTATTATTAGCAGATACATATAAACTTAGTATTATAGATTCAGATATCAATATGTTTAACTTAGACAAAAATCAAAGTATCATAATAAATAGCAAGAAAAATTATGATATTAATACAAGTATAAAATAATTATATATCTTTAAAAAAATATATATAAACAAAATTGATTAATATTAATACATAATGGAAGTGTCCCAAATAATGGAATCTCCATCGAGTACTGAACAACATGATTTATATGATAAATGGGTTTTATGGGCTCATTTACCACACGATACAGACTGGAGTGTCAATAGTTATATTAAAATAATGATAGTAGAAACTATGGAAGAAGTAATATCTCTTCTTAATAGTGTTCCCGCTCTAATGGTCAAGAATTGTATGTTGTTCTTTATGCGTAATGGAGTAAACCCAACTTGGGAAGATCCTAAAAATTGCGACGGAGGGTGTTTTTCGTTCAAGGTTTTAAATAAAAATGTAGCGAGTGTTTGGAAAGATTTGTCCTATGTTTTGGCAGGGGAAACGGTTTCAAACGACCATAAATTTCAACAAAAAGTAACCGGTATTACAATTTCTCCAAAAAAATCATTTTGTATATTGAAAATATGGATGAGCGGTATGGGTTATCAAAACCCACGTGTAATCACAGAAATTACTGGTTTAGATATCAAAGGTTGTTTATTTAAAAAACACAAGCCCAATTATTAAATTTATATATATATTTATTTATATATAAATATGATTAATGATTTATCAGGAATACTTAGAGCATATCCAATAATTACATCTTTTTCATGTGTGATTGGTTATTTTACTAGTGGAAATATAGATTTGTTGATGTTATTAGTTGCTAATACAGTTAATGATTTAATAAATAATTTTTTAAAATATAAAATATGCGCACCATTAATGGGTGATAAGAGATGGGGGATTTTTGGATATGGAACTAGACCAAAGGGTGCGAAACATTGTGGGTTATTTGTAAAACCAAATAGCAACGGAATACCGAAAGGTAGTTTTGGTATGCCTTCGGGACATTCACAAAACGCGATGTTTTTCACCACTTATATGGTTTTACATTTAATTAACAGTAATTACGATAAAATAACACAAAATACGGGTATAGTATTATTTTCATTTTTAGGAATTATGGTTATGTATAGCAGGGTATATTTTAAATGTCATACAATTCAACAGGTTTTGATTGGTGGATTATTGGGAGGCATTTTGGGTGCGTTATATTTTAAGAATAAAGAAAAAATAAAGAAACTTTTTTAATGAAAAATACATAATATATAGGTTTAATAGGTAAAGTTCCTTTAAAGAAAGTTTCAAGTAATTATTTACTATTGTTATTATATAATGACACACCAACTAACTTTCCACATTCGCAATCCCACATTAATTGATGGAGGATATGGCACTATACCATTTCCCAAAAATCATACCAGCTCTGTTGAGTTTAGTAAAGGTCCCGAACCAGATACAGCTTATGTTTTATGGAGAAAAAATGACATCAAAGAAAAGAACGATGACAGCGAAATAAATCCTACAATATCCAGTCACAAAGGTTGGACAATGGTTGCTAAATGTATTTTTCGAGGATGGAAAGGTCAGGCTGAAGATTGGTGGGAACCAAATATGTCAACCTTAATAAAAACGGATTCCACTATTTCTGATGAGTATTTAAATGATGCAATAAAATTTAAACGTCAATATACACTCAAAAGAGGAAAGGACCGAGCCACTAATCGAATGGTTAATATTTTTTACTGGGAAAAAATTATAAAACCTTCCGAACATAGTGATTTATTTTATAAAGAAGGAGTAAAAAACCGAACCATTTTAGGGAATATATTAACCAAATCCCCCAATAATAACATTCTTGAGCAAAACATGAAGCCAGACCCAATGACTTTAATGACGGGATATCTAGGAGGAAGAAAAACACAGAAAAAAAAACGAAAAAAAAGACGTAAAAAACGTAAAACCAAGAAAAGAAAGACAAAAAGAAAGACAAAAAGAAAGACAAAAAGAAAGAAGAAAAAAACAAAAAAAACATTTAGAAATCAAAGAGGATGTAAACGATAAATATAAATTATAAATTATTATTTATATTTAATTAGCAGGTAACGGCGCTAGACAAAGTTTAATTTCACCAAGACTTGCAACACTGTATTTAACAACTAAAGGGAGGTCATTTTCTAAAAACATCTCGATATTGCTGCATAAGTTTGTACATTTGATAAAATAATTTAAATTCTTCAAGCTAAATTCCCCCTGAATAACCTCTGTAGTTTCTGTTTTTTTTACAAATTCAGTAATGCCATCAGCTTCTGTTCTATTAATTTGAGCGGTTGCGAAAGGTCCAACACATGAAAAAACCAATTCGCTACCAATAGATTTTATTTCCAACCTTTCTGATATATTACTTAAATCTCTTATAATCTTTTGAAAATCGGTAGAAGGAAGATTGATAATAGATGAAAATTTTACCGAAGGCATATCCAATTCTTCTTCGTCAGGTTCAATTAATTTTAATTTTTGAATTTTCATTTGTTTTATATCACCATTTTCAAATTTAAGTCCTAGATATTCAACGATTCCGTCGCTGTAATCTTTTTCTTCAATATAAATTGTAAGAGTATCGTCGTTATCGATGGTATTTATCAATTTAAAAAGATGAAACATATTAACACCAATAATAATTTTAGGATATTTGCAATAGAAGTGTTCAAATTTCAACGCATCTAAAAAAAGATGAGCTAAAATAGTATGTGATTTATCCATGTTTATGATTCTAATTCCTGCGGGTACAAGATTACCTTTAGCATCAATATAATCTTGAGAAAATACGATATTTGTTTCTAATAATATATCTTTTAAAGCTGTCATTAATGTTCTCATGGGTGCTATTTGTACAGTTTTCATTTCTAAGACATACGGGCTAGATTTTGCAAGACTGGTCATATATATTATTAAATCGTTTGAATATCTTTAAATACTTATGCGTATAATATGAAATTTTTGAGTATTATTAATAATAACCATAATGGGAAACATATGTTGTCAGAACAAAGTAACTGATTTGAATATAAAAAAGACTATATTTATAAAAAAAGAATTTGATATTTATGTATATGATCCTATTATTTTAGGTGATGGTGTATCAGGTAACTCTTATAAATTAAAAATAAATAACAAAACACTTACGTGTAAAAAAGTTAAAAAAGAACACTTCGACATGGCCTATGATGAAATAGAGATATTAAAAGAAATAGATGATAAAAAATATTTGCCTATTTTTTTTAATGCAATTCAAACACCAAAATATTTGTATATAATGTATAATTATTTAGATGGAGTCGATTTATTACAAATGACTCAAAATCCTACATTTGATATAAGAGAAACAAATACATTAGCAAATATTATAAAAGAAATTACAAATGGACTTTACGCATTATTTAAGCATAATTATGTCCATTTGGATATAAAACTTGAAAATATAATAATAAAAAAAACAAAACCAGTTCAAATTAAAATAATTGATTTAGCGTATTGTAAAAAACTAACTGGAAAAAATAATATTTTAGAACCAGTTGGAACATATGGATATACATCTCCGGAAGTTTTGATATATAAAAGATATTTCCACAATACTGATGTTTGGTCTTTAGGTGTTGTTTTATATGGTCTTATAACAAATTATCCATTATTTATAAATACAAAAAAATGTAATACCGCGATTGAAGAAATGAATAGATTTGAAAATATATACGACAGAACAAGTAATTTGAAAAATGTGGATATGAATTTAATAGATTTAATGGACAAAATGTTAAAAAAAACACCATCATCTAGATTATCTGTAAAAGATATATTAAATCATAAATTTATTACAAAGAATTCAACGACTTAGGAAAATCTTGTTTAACGAATATATAAATAACTTAAAAATACCTTAAATTATTTATTAAATGGAAGGTTCTTTAGTAAAGATTACAAGTTTATACGAAATGTATAAATCTTCGTCAGGTACAATTACAAAATTAGAATATTATATAAATAACCAATTACCATCTTTATTGGAGAAATTTAACGTTCAAGAGAGAAAACTATTGTTTTTAGAGAAAGAAAGTGATAAGTATATCAATAATTTTTTAACTGATAGACAATTTTTTTATATTCCATTAACAGATACTTTTATAAAATATGATGGAGAGAATTATACCTTTGTTGATGAAGATAGTATATGGATTATTATTTTAAATGATATAACAGATAAAGGTATTCTTATTGAATGTAAACAAAGGATAAAGAATATATTAATTGAAAAAATAAAAGAACAAAGTTTATTTAAAACAATACCAGAATCTTCGACGGTTCAATATGTAATTAATTTTTTTACCCCTACATTATTTAGTAGCAAAGAAGATGTAAAACATTTTATGACATTAATAGGGGATAATATTTTGAATAAAAAAATAGATTTAAATTACTTTGTTCCAATCGAAAGTAAATTATTTTTTGATACATTAGAATCTATGTGTCAATATAATTTTAAAACGAAATTAGGTATTACTTCTACTATTAGATACAGATATAGAAGCGAAGACTATGACAAAAGTAGGCTACTTTATTTTACAAACTCAATCCAAAATAAATCTTGTTGGTTGTCGTTTATGAAAGATAATTTATATAATTTTATAGTTGTTTGTTGCTATTATTCCACTAGATATATTAATGCTGATAATTATATTAATAAAGTAAATGATATATTTAAGAAAAAAATTCTTTATTTGAAAAATAATACAAAACAAGATTTGGTTAATCAATTCAAACAAAAAATGATTATACAAGAATCAAATAATAATATCCATATAAAAGATATGTTTTTCTTGTGGAAAATATATTTAAAACAACAAAATTTACCAAATATGATTTATAAGTCTGAATTTGAAAATATAATAAAAGAAAATATGACTATTAATAATAATTTATTTTTGAATATCAAAAGTAATTATTTAAATAATACTAAAATCGTCCAAAAATTTTGGAACCAAACAATTAGCAAGGGTGTAGAGGATGAATTGGAAATAAGTGAATTATATGCTTTAATTGTGAAATGGACTAATGATGAAAATATTAATTGTACGGACTTTGATGAAAACAAATTACAAGATATTATAAAACACTTTTATGATGATATACAAATAGAAAATGATAAATTTCTTATAGGTGTTAAATGCAATTTATGGGATAAACAGGATGATATATTAGACGCATTTCAAAATAAATTCAATAAAAATATCGAAAAAGATATAACAATATATGATTCCTATGTTTTATTTTGTAAATATATTAATAACAAAGGAAAATTGTTAACAGTTAGTAAAAAATATTATTTTAAATATATTAATAAAGTTATACCCGAACAATATATCAAAAATGGTTGTATTTTATTAAACTATTGGAATAATGAATAAACTTTAGAAATATTTGCGTTTATATTTTTTCTTGTGTAAATATATAATGGTTAGAAGAAATAGAGCAAGCAGACGCAAGCGTAGTGGTGGTAAATCCGGTCGTACATTCAAAAATTTAGTAGGGACTCGTGCTGAAGTTATGCACGGAACCGCATTCAAGACGGGATATGGTAAGGTTAAAAGTGAAGGTGGTAACTCCCTTACCAAAGTAAATCTTAAATATAACAAAAACGGAAGAATTGTTTCTAAAACCAAAAGTGCCAAGGGTCCTGCTCTTCTTAAACAGCTTCGTGATGCTGGTTATACTACTCAAAAGGGTAAATTTGGTGCTGTTAAAACAGAAAAGAAGGGTAGAACAACTAAAAAATCTAGACGCAAGACCAAAAGATGCCGCCATAAATCTGGTAGAAAAAAGGGTAAATACAAAAAGTGCAAGAAATAATTTAATATTTAAATTTAATATTTAATTTTAATTATATATTAAATGTATGAAGCGTAAAAGATTGAGTTACAAGGATAAATTATGGTATGCCAAGGAGGAAGTAAAAGATTTAGAAAGGCTTCTAATCGAAGCACAAGAAAGACTTAACAGAGAATATTTAAATATAGGGGGAAGATCGTGGGTTCAATGGACGTTATATATGATAGGATGGAGTTATGATTAATTTTGATTACTTAATAATTTCGATTACTTAATAATTTTGATTACTTAATAATTTTGATTACTTAATAATTTATATTAATCAAAATTGAAAATAGTTTAAATAATAATTATTTGATATTATTAAATCACGATGTCCACAAAAGCAGCAGACTTAGCTATTACTTACCAAGAAAAAACAGATATCGAACATATCCTAGATGCTCCTGATACTTATATTGGTTCTATTGAATCAGATAAAGTAGGAAACTGGATGCTAGATGGAGAAGATAATATGAAACACAAAGAATACGATTTTATTGGTGGATTATATAAATGTTTTGATGAAGGAATTGTTAATTGTCGCGACCATGTTGTTAGACTAATGCAAAAATTAGGAAACAAAGAAAAAAATGTCATACCAGTTCGTAATATTGATATCACCGTTGATAAAGAGACAGGTATTATTACTATGAGAAATGATGGAAATGGTGTTGATATTGCGAAACATCCTGAAAATGATTTATGGATTCCTGAGATGATTTTCGGTCATTTAAGAACTTCCACAAATTATAAAAAAGATGAAAAAAAAATTGTTGGTGGTAAAAACGGATTTGGTTTTAAACTTGTTCTTATTTATTCAAAGTGGGGAGAAGTTGAAACGGTGGATCATATTCGTAAAAAAAAATATACACAGCGCTTTGAAAATAATCTCACCGATATCTTACCTCCAACCGTTAAAAAAAGTAGTTCCAAGCCTTATACTAAAGTTAGTTGGTTACCGGATTATGAGAGATTTGGTATCACTAACTTAACAGATGATATGTTTAATTTATTCAAGAAAAGGTCGTATGATATTGGTGTTGTCACCGATAAATCTGTAAAGGTAACATTTAATGGAGAAGCAGTACCAAATAAGAATTTCGAACAGTATATGGATGTATATATTGGGTCAAAGGTAGAAACAGAGCGTGTATATGAGATAACTCATGATAGATGGGAGGTGGGTGCTTGTTTGAGTCCATTAGACGAATTTACACAAGTATCTTTTGTAAATGGTGTAAATACAAGTAAGGGTGGAAAGCATATAGATAATATTTTAAACCAGATTGTAAAGAAAATGATTATTTATATTGAGAAAAAGAAAAAAGTTAAAGTAAAACCAGCCACGATTAAAGAACAACTTATGTTATTTGTTAATTGTGTAATTGAAAATCCATCATTTGACAGTCAAACAAAAGATTGTATGAATACCCCATTATCTAAATGGGGTTCTAAATGTGAGATTAGTGATAAATTTATTGATAAATTGGCTAAAATGGGTGTAATGGATAATGCGATTGCTTCTAATGAAATCAAGGAAACAAAAGCTGCTAAAAAAACAGATGGAAGAAAAACAAAAAATATCAGAGGTATTCCAAAATATATGGGAGCCAACTGGGCTGGTGGAACAAAATCAGAACAATGTACTTTAATATTGTGTGAGGGAGATTCAGCCAAGGCTGGTATTGTTTCCGGATTAAGCAAAGAAGATAGAAATAATTTTGGTGTATTCCCGTTGAAAGGTAAGCTAATGAATACCTTAGATGCGGCACAATATAAAATTAATGCGAATGCTGAGATTACAAATATTAAAAAAATTTTAGGATTAACTACTGGTAAAACTTATACAAAAGAAGAAGCAAAAAAACTTTTACGATATGGGAAACTATTATTTATGACAGATCAGGATTTGGATGGAAGTCATATCAAAGGGTTGTGTATTAATATGTTTCATTCTCAATGGCACGATTTAATTAAACTCCCTAATTTCCTAGGATTTATGAATACTCCAATTTTAAAAGCAACTAAAGGGAAAAAAGCAAAACCATTTTATAGTGAAAGTGCTTATCAAGTATGGAAAAAAGCTAATAACGATGCTAAGGGTTGGAAAGTAAAATATTACAAAGGTTTAGGGACGAGCACAGCGAAAGAATTTAAGGAATATTTTGCGAAAAAGAAAATTGTAATGTTTGAATATAATGGAGAAACGAGTGATGACGCTATTGACAAGGTTTTCAACAAGACAAGAGCAGATGATAGAAAAGAGTGGTTGGGAAATTATGACAAAGACCTAGTTTTAGATCCAGAAAATAATCTAGTAAAATTTGAAGAGTTTACGGATAGAGAAATGATTCATTTCTCAAAATATGATTGTGAAAGAAGTATTCCCAATTTAATTGACGGGTGGAAGACTAGTTTAAGAAAAGTTTTGTTTGCTGCTTTTAAAAAAAATCTAGTGAATGAAATTAAAGTAGCCCAATTTTCAGGATATGTCAGCGAACATTCAGCTTATCATCACGGTGAGATGAGTTTGAATAAAGGTATTATTGGGATGGCACATGAATTTATGGGGTCAAATAATATTAACGCATTATTACCTTTAGGGCAATTTGGAACAAGATTGAACGGTGGTAAAGATCATGCTAGTGAAAGATATATTTTCACAGCATTGTCTCCAATTACTAGATATATATTTCCTAAAGCGGACGAACCAATATTGAATTATTTGGATGACGATGGAACTCCAGTTGAACCCGAATATTATACTCCTATCATTCCCATGATTCTTGTAAATGGTGGTAAAGGAATTGGAACTGGTTTCAGTTATGAAGGGTTATGTTATAATCCTATTCATATTATTGATTATTTGAAATGTAAATTAAAAGTAAAAAAATATTCAGGAGATATCAAGCCTTATTATGAAGGATTTACAGGAGAAATTATTGAATATATGGATAAAGCCAAGGACGGGATTCAATATAAGAAATATTTGGTGAAGGGTACATTTGAAGTAACAAGTTATAATTCTATTAAAATCACAGAACTCCCTATTGGGACATGGACGACTACATATAAAGCTTACTTAGAGAGTTTAATGGAAGATAAGGATGCTAAAGGGAAAAAGAAAATCCCTATTGTAAAATCATACACCGATTCTTGTACTGATACTAGTATTGAATTTAGTGTAAAGTTACATATGGGTGTATTACCAAATCTGGTTTCTAAAAAATTTTCAAAAAACATTTCAAAATTAGAAAAGGTATTTGGATTAACAACCACAAAATCAACTTCAAATATGTATTTGTTTGATGAAGAACAAAAATTAAAAAAATATCAAAATATTTATGAAATTATTGAAAAGTATTATCCTGTGAGATATAAAGCATATGAATTAAGAAAGGCTCATATGATTATGTCTTTAGAAAAAGATGTAAAAATATTAAGCAATAAGGCAAAATTTATTCAAGAACAAATCGTTGAACCACCCACTCTAATAATGCGTAAAAAGAAAAAGGCAGAGGTTATTGAAATGTTAAAAGAAAAAGAATATGCTATTATTGGAGACGACGAAGAATATAAATATTTAAGAAATATGACAATTGATAGTGTTGAAGAGGAAAATTATGAGAAATTATTAAAACAAAAGGGAGAAAAGGAAGATGAGTTAGAAAAAATTAAAGTAACTACTATCGAACAAATGTGGTTAAGAGAATTAAAAGATTTAGAGAAAGAATATAATAAATATCAAACAGATAGAATCGGTAGGAGTAAAGGTGTTGGTGCGAAAATTAAAATTAAAAAGAAAAATATTAAAAAGAAAAAAAAATAAAGCAAATATTGTTTAGTGTCAAATATTAGAAAAAGTAAAATATTTTTTTTAAACATTCTAAACAATTATATAATCATATTTTTCTTTTAATGTACATAATTCATTAAAAGAAAATTTTAAAAAAAGTTTTTAAGTTCTAAAACATTATTAGAGTATGTTGACTTGCCTCTTTGTAGTGGAATTGGTAAAGTACTAACATCATTTTTATACTTTACATAACCTTTAGCTTCACCACATATTTGTGGTATTGCATAATCTAATACAAGATCATTTAGCTGTTCTACTTGACCGGTAATATTTGTTGGTAGATTTGCTGAATGTTGTAAGTAAATGCTTCTCATTATTATTTTTAAAGTATCTTCGTTTTGATAACCAATTCGAAAACTGCCTCCAGAACTTTTGTACACTCCTGCTATTAGACCGTGTTGTAGTATAAGAATATTTCCAGCTGAAAAAAAGGTTTTAGACAAATTATTAGGTTCTAAATTGCCTGTTAAAGCATTTCTATAATTTGTTGTTTTCTCATCAATAGGGATTTTATCATATAACTGAAAAACACTATTATTTATAGGATCCAATATATTTACTCTACCATTTGCGTTCATTTATATTAAATGTATAAAAAAATATTATATAAATTAATTTATATAATGAGTTTCCAAACAAACGTTTTAACAGTTTCTATAGTTTTATTTGTTTTTATAATGATAGTGATAGCAACGATGATGACAGGTGCTAAAAAAAATATGGTATTCCCTCCACAAACCGGTCAATGTCCAGATTTTTGGTCTTTGGGTGCGGATGGTGTAAAATGTTATAATACTAACAATTTAGGAAATAAGTGTGCTTCACCTTCAGATTTTTCTAAAATGACAATGAAACAAAAATGTAAATTCGCTAAAGACTGCCAAATCGGGTGGGATGGTATTACCAATGCTGAAACAGACGGAAGACCTAGATATTGTTAATTTGGTATAAAGAAATAAATCTATATATCAAATGTCTTTTTTTAAATAAATAAACTTCCAGAAGATATGGTTGGAGAGATTTTATTCATTTATACATATTAAATCTTTGTCACAAACAAATATTATTGGGAAAAACATTATAAATCAAATATCAAGATAAAATATTTCCAAGATAGAATTATTAAAATATCTCTCCACTTTTGTTTTTGAGAATCAAAAATGTAAGGAAGAACGATATATATGAAAAAAAATGGATTAGTATTTAAAAGGATAAAGATTAGATTTAATAAATGGACCAATTAAATTTAAATTTATTATTAGGTCGTGAAGAAAATGAAAAAAAACTAATAGAATGCCTTAACTATTTTGAAGAGAATAAGAAAAATGTTTTGACAAAAAGAGGAATGTATATATATGGATCTCCTGGAACAGGCAAAACAATATTTGTAGAGAGAATATTAAAAAAATTAAATTATGATATCATAAAATATGATGCTGGAGATGTAAGAAATAAAACAATTGTCGACCAAATTACAAAACATAATATGAGTGATAAAAATGTTTTAAGTTTAATGCAAAAAAAGAGTCAAAAAATTGCCATTATGATGGATGAGTTAGATGGAATGAACAGTGGAGACAAAGGTGGTATTAATACTTTAATAAAATTAATAAGACCTAAAAAAACAAAAAAACAAAAAAAGGAAGATACCACGATGATACCAATTATTTGTATTGGTAATTACCATATTGATAAAAAAATAAAAGAAATGATAAAAATTTGCGAAACAGTTGAATTAAAAACACCAACTCAAAGCCAAATAAAAAATATTGTTACCATTTTGATGCCAAACCTAGAAGGAGAATTAGGAAATAAAATGACTGAGTTTATACAAGGAGATCTACGAAAATTAAAATCAACATTTGATATTTATAAAAATCAAGAAAGTATTTTAAAAAACCAACTTATCCAAAATATGTTTCAAAAAAAAAATTACAACGAAGATGTAAAAGACATAATTAAAAAATTATTAAATAATGAATATAAATTACACCAACATACAGAGTTAATGAATGAAACAGATAGGACTAGTGTTGGTCTGTTATACCACGAAAACATAATTGATGTATTAGAAAACTTGCCAAAAAAAGATACAATACCTTTTTATACTAATATACTAAAAAATGTCTCCTTTGCTGATTATATTGATAGAATTACATTTCAAAAACAAATTTGGATTTTTAACGAAATGAGTTCGTTGGTTAAAACATTTTATAACAATCATTTGTATCACGAAAAATATGGTGATAAAAATATTAAATTTGACCCAGAAAAGGTAAGATTTACAAAGGTTTTAACAAAATATTCTACCGAATATAATAATTCTTTGTTTATTCAAAATCTATGCAAACAATTAAATATGGATATTAAAGATATGTTATCTTATTTTTGTTATTTGAAATCAAAATACCAGATTGATGAAATAATTGAATTATTTGAAAGTAATAATTATGAAATCAATAAATTAGATATAAATAGAATTTATAGATTTTTGAATTGTATTGTACCTATTGATTAATAAAAGATTCTAATCCAGAAATAGAACGTTCACCTTCAAAAACCTTTTTATTACCTTGCTCGTCTAAAAGTAATATAGTTGGAAATCCTTGAATTTCATATTTATCAAGCATACCACCAGCTTCATTTCTCTCCAACTTTTTAAGTTTAACCTCTCCATTATATTTTCCAGAAAACTCGTCCCATATAGGTGTAAATCTTTTACAATGCCCACAACCATTCATGTGAAAATAAACTAGCTCCTTTGGATTTCCAAAATTTTCTAAATAACTAGACAAATAATTAGAATAAATTACAAGATGTAAAAGATACCTAATTACAAGCATAATAACAATAGCAATAGCGAATTGTCCTACAGATGGCAACTTACCAAACTTTTTTGTCAACGTTTTTACCCAACCTAACATATAATATTTATAAATATTATATTTTAAACAGTAGTGTAAAATTCACGCATTGTCTTATCGCGTATAAATAATTTTGGTCTTAATTTTGTTTCTCTAACAAAGTTGGGATGAGGATTTACCAATAGTTTTCTTTTATCGAATGTATTATATTGATGAGCACAAACTAAAATGGATTTCAAAGGGTCTAACTGAACTAAAGGTATTGTATAATTTTTCAAAAATGCCTTTTCCTCCGCAAGTTCAGCATCATCATCATATTTAGTTTGTTTTAAAAGTTCTCGTTTAAATGCAAATGTACCAGCTGTAGCGTGCATAGGTCCATATGGACCGAATTGATATATTTTATCTAAATCGTTAAAATAAATATAAACAATACTACTGCCTACTGCTAATGCTTTAGGTACAGCTCTTAATCTATTTACAGCGTGATTTACCCTTTCTGGAGGATAGTAATCATCATCGTCCATATAAACAATTATCTCACCCTTTGATTTTTCGTGCATATAATTTCTTTTTCTACCCAATTTCATTTTCTTTTCTACTCGTGTATATTT
>Ga0209192_10002033_pt1 | contig 15089 bp, 16 predicted proteins | sample ArcticOcean_MG_C_11_FD_187433 | JGI IMG/M metagenome (GOLD analysis project Ga0209192, IMG submission 187433) | Marine microbial communities from western Arctic Ocean - ArcticOcean_MG_CB2_154 (SPAdes) (version 2) | ecosystem: Environmental > Aquatic > Marine > Oceanic | place: Arctic Ocean... | reverse complement strand
GTTCTCCCATGACCATTGCTTCAGCCGCAGCAAGAGCGTTAATACCAGCTAACATATTATTACAAATCTTAGTTGCTTGACCTAGTCCTGCTTTTCCACAATGAATAATATTTTTACCCATATCTTGCAAAATTGGTTTCGCTTTTTCAAAGGTTTTTTTATCGCCACCACACATAAAAGTAAGTGTTCCAGCATCAGCGCCTAAAACTCCTCCTGAAACAGGAGCGTCAATCATATCAAATCCGGCAGCTTTTGCAGCAAGATATGTAGCCTGGGCTGTTTCAACATCAATGGTTGAAGAGTCGATCATAATTGTTCCCGCATCAGCCGCTGCAATTACTCCATCATTCATAAAAACTTCTTTAACATTAGTGCCAACTGGAAGCATGGTTAAAACAAAATCAACTCCAATGGCCGCTTCTTTGACAGATTTAGTAGCAACAGCGCCTAATTGAACGGCAAAATTAATAGCTTCTTCAGACAAATCAAAAACTTTTAAAGAATGACCTGCTCTAATAAGATTCCGCACCATTGGGCCACCCATATTTCCTAAACCAATAAACCCAATATGCGACATTTTATTTCTCCTATTTAAAATCTATTTAAATTATAATATTTTTGTTTCCTAAATATCTCAATTACATATTAAATATTTTTAGAATTATTTTTTATAGTCTAAACCAAAATTCATTAATATTACAAGAAGCCGATTAAAAATAGAAAAACAAAGCTTTACCCTTAAATAAATTATATGTGATTTAATAAAGCTCTATTAGAGTGATATTTGATTTAATAATCTAAAAACTAATTTGTTCTAGAAAGTATGTCTTCAACGAGGATTTGAACTCTCAAAGCTTCGTTAATCGTTGCAAGCCTGTTAGGCAATCCTTTTATATTAAGAAACAGATCGTCAAGTTGCCCTTTTAAACTAATTGCTCGTGGATCTTTAGGCTCTTTTCTTAAAGGAATAAACTCTTCGCCAGCACTCTCAGCATCTTTATAGAATTCTGAAATCCTTCGACTTTTTATAGATCCTTTTACTATAAATTCCTGACGATCTGGCTGAACACCTCCAACACTTGCTAAGATATTTACAGGATGCCCTTCGATAGTCTCTAATCTAGCTAGAACATCTGTTTCACATAATGATGAATCTTCAGGAAAAGTAGTATTAGCCCAAATAACCTTTAATGGACCTAAAACCCTTTCAGAAAAAAATAAGAAATGTGAAATTACCTCTCTGGTCATTCCACCTTCTACCCTAAACCTTAACCAGTCAGCTTCCCTTTGCCACTGACGAGGCCAAGTTGGATAAGAAACGACTATATCTACTCCAAGTAATGTTCCCATATCACCACGATACTTTGCTTTTAACAAATCTGTTAATGCAACTCCTGCCGCTTGGGTAAAATTTACCGCTACTGGGATGTCATAACCTTCAAGCTTTTTAATTAAGTCTTTACTATCTTCTATATTAATTCCAAATGGTTTTTCTAAAAAAAGCGCTTTACCAGATGCAGCGGCTTCTAGTGCATAGGCTTTTCTTACGACTGGTGGACAAGCGAGATATACCAAGTCAGCCGCTTGTATGGCATGATTAGCGCTATTCATAATTTGTGAAATAGAGTCCTGTTTAATAGCTTCTTGACAAGAATTTTCATCTGGATCCCATAAATAGTCTGGCTGATAATTCTCATGTAATCTCATATGCTTTAACATACGACGACCCATTATACCTAATCCAATGATAGCTACTTTAATTGTCATATTGCCTCCTTAAGGCAGATTAATATGAATTAGATTAGCATCTAATTTCATACAAACAAGAGTGTTAAATAAATCTAATTTTTATTTTGTATCAAATTAATGCAGAAGGTTTAAAACTTATTATATTCCATATAATTCATTATATTTTATATAAGAAGTTTCTTCTTTGCATACTTAAACTATTTTGATTAGAATTAAGAATGAATAAAGATCATACTCAAAGGAAAATTGAATTACTTCAAACGCTTGCTGAAGGTTGTCGCAAGCATCCTGCCTATAGAGCTAAAAGAAAAGCAACTGAACGATGTGCAGAATGCGTTGTCGTTTGGAAGGCAAGGGTTGCACTAAACGACATCATAATAAAAGATTGAAAGATCAATTATAAAATTCTAAGGATTAATTTGTTTAAATTTATAAATAACTTATCCAACACATCAGTCTCTATAATATTGATGATTATATCTGGGTTCAGTTTTGTAGTTATGCACAGCGCTGCCAAATACTTATCTGATGAAATCCATATTTTTGAAATAGCATTTCTTAGATGTGCGCTTGTAATTGTTGTTCTTGCTCCAATGATTTATAATCAAGGATTAGAAACATTTATAACTAAACAACCTAAATTTCAATTTTTAAGGATTTTAACAAATTCTATAGCAATGCTATGTTTTTTTTATGGATTAACTTTAACACCTCTATCACAATTGACAGCTTTAAATTTAACCGTCCCTATTTTTACAACAATGTTGGCAGTTATGTTTTTAAAAGAAAGAATAAAAGTCAGACGAGTAATTGCATTGTTAATTGGTTTTGTTGGCACACTTATAGTTCTTAGACCTGATATTTCAATTAATTTTGGAGGGCTATTAATTCTTATATCTGCATTAATCTGGTCAATGTCGTTAATTTTTATTAAAAAATTAACTCAAACTGACTCTTCAGTTACAATATCTTTATACGCTGGTGTTGGAATGATACCTGCAACTTTTTTTGCTGCTTACCCATTTCTTACTATGCCTAATTTAAATCAGTTTATTATTATTTTATTTATCGCAATTTCTGGAACAATTGCACAAACATTACTTAATAGCGCTTTTAAAAGAGGTGAACTTGCAGTGCTTTTACCATTTGATTTTTTAAAATTAATTTGGTCAGTGTTAATTGGGTATACATTATTTAGCGAAAGCACCCCATATACATTATGGCTAGGTGGGTTCCTTATCATAAGCGCTTCTTCATATATTGCATGGCGTGAAAGTAGAAAAAAAAATTAGACCGAAAATGATTTCTAATAATAATAATTATATAAATCGCGTATTTGTATAATTTTTAAATGGTTAGTTCGTTTATACCTCCTATTAATGAAAGTGAAATTATATATGCGTGAACTTTATAAACTTTGGTCATCTGCTTTAAATGAAAAGCAAATTACAGATATTTTTGAAACTGCTAATAAAAAATTAGATCAAAAAGCTAAAATGTTTTCTGCAGATGATTCAATGAAAGATATACGAAGCTCTAAAGTACGTTGGATTTCTGATGAATGGGTAAAAAATTTACTTTGGGAGTATGTTAAAAAAGCTAATCTTAATGCCTTTGATATCGATGTTCAAAATGACGCTGAAATACAATTTACCGAATATCATTCTGATCAAGCTGATCATTATGGATGGCATCATGATATTGATTGGAACGGTCAAATTCTTACTGATAGAAAAATTTCTGTTACAGTACAGTTAAGCGATGTTAATGAATATGAAGGAGGAGATTTTGAATTTGAGGAGATAAAGACTAACGCAAATTTTAAATCAAAAGGTACAGTTCTTGTTTTTCCTTCTTACCTTCGTCATAGAATTCTTCCAGTTACTTCAGGAATTAGATACTCTTTAGTAGCTTGGTTTTCTGGATCTAGATGGAGATAAGTTATAATATGAAGTGTAAATTTAAAAATAAACTAAAGGAATATAGTAAATCTTTATAAATATTTAGTAAAATTTATAAATAAAAAATTATCTATTTTGCTTTCTCCAATTCCATGGAAGCATAAATTTTCCTGACCATAGGCCAGATTTGTTTTTTTTAGCTTTATTTTCATTATCTACATAGTCTTTTGAATATTTTCTATAGGCTAATGCCCATCCTCGCTCGACTAACAATGCATTAATATCTTGTCCTTTTACATAACAAACTGAAACAGATCTTCCATATCTATCTTTATCTTTTCTTATACAAGACACTTCTTTTGTACCAATAATATCTCTGAGTTCTTTTGTTGCTCTTTCACCGCAATTATATTGATGATGATTATTATTAAAACATTTTTGTTTAGTTTCAGGAGTATCAATTCCATGCAATCTAATTTTTTCTGAATTAACTACAATCGTATCTCCATCTATAATTCTTAAGTTATAACTCATTATTTTATTTTTTTTAAATTCAGGTGATAATTTAATATCCGATTTACTAGTAACTATTTGATTAGTAATATCTGATGAATAACATAGAGGCAAATATCCTCCAGGTTTTGAATAGGCGCTACTTTTACCACACCTTTTTCCATTAGACTTAAGTTGGTAAGGACAAGCACATTTTCCAGGATAATTAGCGATTGATTTAGCAATTATATTCTTAACAAAAACGTCTTCATTATCATCTGCATAACAAAAGTAAGAAAACATAATAAATAATATTAAAGGAAAAATTTTCATATTAAACACCATAAAATAAATATAATATTTTAAAAATATATTAAAAAATTAAATATGTACCTTTCATTATGTCTTTTAAAATTATTTAAATTACATATAATTTAAATTCTTTAATTGGACTGGACTCCAGTGTGAAGGTGGCAATCCAGAAATTTCTGAGTTAAATTTAGCTATTTTTGTCCCCAATAGACAACCAAGGTAGATAGTTTTTAAATCTATTCCTCCAAAAGCAATACTAGAAATATTTTTAAGTTTCAAACTAACTATTTGATCTAAATGTTCTCTTCTTAATTGTCCTTTTTGATAAGCATCTTCTACTGTTGATAAATGATATGGATCACTATCATCTAAAATCATTTGCTTTTTGCCATTTTCATTAACTCGAAAAACTCTATTACTAACGACACATACTACCCAAATCCCTCCTTCACTGTCAAAAGCAAAGCCATCAGGAAATTCACCAAGACCAAACTCTGTGACTATTCTTTTATTTGAAAGATCTCCATTTGGAGCAACTTCAAAACGTGAAAGACATCGTTTAAAAGTTTCGTTAACATATAGATGACCTGTAATAGGGTGAATTAAACATTCGTTAGTAAAACCTAGATGATCAGCAACAATTCGAGGTCCTTTTTCATCAATTAAGATTATAAAACCATCTTGCCAATTAGGTTTGCAACCTAATATACGTGGTATTAGTCTTGTACTAACAGTAATCCAAATACGACCAATAGCATCAATATGAACATAATTAGTTGGAGGAAGAGGCTCTCCATTTATCTCTAATAAAAAAGGAATTAGATCTCCATTTTTTTTTAGTTTAAAAACACCTCCATCTTCATTTCCAAGATGAGTTATCAACCAATCTCCATCTGGTAAAATAGCGATTCCATTTGGTTTTGGTTTGAATTTACCTTTTGCAATAATTGTTTTTTGATCTCCCATTTTAGAGATTAAAGTTATACCACCCCGCCAATCAGCAACGTGTAAATTTCCACTCTTGTCAACCAACACACATTCAGGCCGACACAACCCTTTACCTATAAATTCCAACTCATCAAGGTCGATCATATCAGCTTGCCTATATTGGTTATATTAAAATACTTAAACACAATTAAATTATTAATTTTAGGTTTAGATAATAAATACCAACATTAATTTCAGTTAATATCAATTATTTTTTGTTCCAGCTAATGAACTTATGTTTCCAGAAACAGGTATCATAGAACGTATTTGTAAAGCCCATCGATTATCTCGTAAAGTTGCAATCCAAATTCCTTTTGCTGTGCCGTAACTCTCTTTATTTTCATACCTTCGATTAAATTCCACATGACATTGAATTGTATTTTTAGTTTCATTTATTATTTCACATTTATCTAAAGTTGAAAAACTCCATTTTTCTATGTGAACCATTTCATATAATTGTATTTCTAAAACATTCCAAAAAGCTTCACCATCTTCATATTTTATAGTTTCATTCCCATCAGAATGAGTGAAGTGAGGAAAATGAAGATTATTTAAAATTTTATCTTTATCTACAGTATTAAACGCATCTATAAAATTATAAAAAGCTTTGATTCCAGGATGTGATTTATTCATTTTTTTACTTTCTAATTATAATTACAACTGCCAATTTATTGGTTCAATATTATTATTATTTAAATAATCATTCGTTTTAGAGAAAGGCTTAGAACTAAAAAACCCATTATGCGCTGAAAATGGAGAAGGATGAGCACTTTCGATAATTAAGTGACGCTCACGGCTTAAAAACTTTCCTTTTTCTTGAGCTTTTTTACCCCAAAGAATAAATACTATATTATTTTTTTTTCTATTAATTATAGAGAGAACTTCATCAGTAAACTTTTCCCATCCTTTACCTTGATGAGATCCTGGTTTACCCTTTTCAACCGTTAAGCTACTATTAATTAATAGGACACCACGGTGTGCCCATTCTTCTAAATTACCACTTTGGGGCGAAGTTATTCTTAAATCTGTAAATAATTCTTTATAAATATTTTGAAGTGATGGTGGTATTTTTAGCATATTATCAACAGAAAAACTTAATCCGTTTGCCTGACCTTCTCCATGATAAGGGTCTTGTCCAACAATAACAACTTTGACTTTAGTTAAAGGAGTAAAATTAAAAGCGTTAAAAATTTTATCCATTGGTGGATAGATTTTTTTTCCTGAAATGACTTGTTCTTTTAAGAAAACTCTAAGATTAGACATATATAATGAATTAAATTCTTCATTAAGCTCTATCTTCCAACTTTCATCAATTTGGATTTTTGTCATAAGAATAAACCATTTCAAATAATAAAGTTTTGGGTGGATTATTAATTATGTCTTTATATGAAAATCAATATAATTTCTAAAATAAAAAATATTTATCAATAATATTTTTTTAATCTAACTAACAAATCCTTTAGGTAATTTTTTCTCTTTAGGCTTAAGTTGTGATTTTAAATGCGCTATTTCCTCGTCAGCTTTTTTTAAACCATCTTCAACCAATTGGTTAGCTTCCTTATTCATAGCTTTTTGTGCTCTTAATCGCCTAAGTTCGTACATTCGATCTTCTTCATCTTCAGTTAAATCATTTTCATTTTTTTCTTCTAATAACTCTAATTCTGTTTTTTTAACACCAACTTCATCTAAATTATCTAATTTTTTATCAGAAGAAATTTCAATTTTTGGTTCTTCTTTGGAAGCTTCTTGCGCTTCCATTACTTCAGATACATCTACTTTTGGAACTTCCATAGCTTCAGATACATCCACCTTTGGAACTTCCATAGCTTCAGATACATCTACCTTTGGAACTTCCATAGCTTCAGATACATCCACCTTTGGAACTTCCATAGCTTCAGATACATCTACTTTTGGAACTTCCATAGCTTCAGATACATCCACCTTTGGAACTTCCATAGCTTCAGATACATCCACCTTTGGAACTTCTGAAGAAATTTCTGATTTTGCTTCTTTTTCTAGAGTAACATCTATTTTATTTGTTATTTCTTCTGTTAAACCTAATTTGACCTCTGTTTTTATTTTATCATCAATTACATTGTCTTCTTTTTTCAACAACTCAATTGATGATAAAGGATCTTTATTTTCATAGATTTTATTTCCAGATGGATTGTCTTCTTTTTTTTCATTAACAACAATTGAATCAGTATTTTCCGGAGATTCTATCGGAGCTGAAACTGATTTTTCTTTAAGTTTGAGATTAGAAATAACAAACTTTTCGCGTGCATTTTGTATATTTGTTTTTAGAATTTTAATGCGTGAATCCCAGTCTTGCATTTGCTTTTCCTAAATTTATCTTCAACAATTTCTTTTTAATCACAATTTCTTTTCAAAAAACATACCAAATAATAAATATTATTATTTTAATTAAAAATTAAAAAATTTTTAAAAGCGTTAAGTAAACACAAACTAAATATTTACTTAACGCCTATAGTAAAATAAAGACTAATTAAATATCTTTTAATCTTTCATTTTGTGGAAACATAAATTTACTTGCTTCAGCATCAATTTCCACTTTAAAGCTATGATTGTTAGAAGCACTGATGTTATTTGCTCTTTGAGTAGCAGGGCGATTATTAATTTCTGTCATCAGTCTATTTAAATTAGTTCTCTTTTCTAACTCACCTTCACCTATCACTTTGGGTAACATTCTAGCCCATCCCCAAACACACATATCAACTATAGAATATGTGTCTCCTAACATATATTTATGTTCTGCTAATCTATTATCTAGAATGTCATAATGTCTTTCTGCCTCAAATAAATATCTATTTATAGCATACTTAACTTTTTCAGGAGCCATGTGTTGAAAATGTACTGCTTGTCCAGAATAAGGACCAATTCCTGTAGCCACAAACATTAACCATGACAGTAAATCTGCTCGAGATTTAGGATCATTAGGTGTAATAAACTTTCCTGTTTTTTCAGCTAAATATAATAAAATAGCATTGCTATCAAAAATAACATTCCCTTCATCAACAATTGACGGAGCTTTTGCATTTGGGTTTATTTCCAAGTAAGAACTAGAATGCTGTTCACCTTTTCTTGTATCGATAGGAATTGGTTCATAGGCTAAACCCATCTCCTCTAAGCACAAAGCTACTTTCATAGGGTTGGGCCCAGTATTATAATAAAACTTCAACATTCTTTTCTCCATGTAATAATTAAAATTATGTCTTATTTACTTTTATATAATTAACTTAATCAAGTTTATTCTTTATATAACCTATAAACACCTCCATTCTTCTCGTCATTAATAATAATTAATGAGCCATCATTCATTTCTTCAATATCTCTAATTCTTCCGATTTTATTTTCTAATATTATTTTTTCATTTATGGGGATATTATTTTTAATAGTTAAAATATGTAATCTTTTAAATTTTAATGAGCCTAAAATAATACTATTTTTAAACTCACTAAACATATTCCCTTGATAAAATATCATACCCGATGGAGCGATTGATGGAACCCAAACCCAGACAGGGTCTTCATATCCAAACTTGCTTAAACCTTGGCCAATTTTATTGCCACTTCCATATTCTTTTCCATGGGTTACTATAGGCCATCCATAGTTTTTTCCTTTCAGAATAATATTAACTTCGTCTCCTCCTTGAGGACCATGTTCGTGTAACCAAAGTTGTTTGTTTTTTGGATCAAAAGCCAACCCTTGCGGATTTCTATGACCAATTGTTAAAATTTCAGGAAGTGCGTTTTTAAATGCATTATTATTATAATCTTTACCATTTTTTAAAATTTTAATGACAGAGCCTGAATGATTTTTTAAATTTTGAGAATTGGTCCGATCCCCTCTATCACCAATAGTTGCAAAAATAAAGTTGTCGTTAATAGCAAGTCTACATCCAAAATGATGACTACTTTTAGATGGATTATTGGCAGTAAATAGTGTTTTTTTGTTTAATAAAGTATTTTGTATTAAGTCAAAACTATAAATAGAAGTTGAGGCTTTAAAGTTACTCAAAGATCTACTTAAACATAAAATTACTTTTGTTTTTTTATCATCTTGATCAATTATAATATCAAGCAACCCACCTTGACCTTGATGATAAACATCTGAAACGTCTAAGATTTTAGTGTTTTGCTTTGAATAAACATTTAGCTTAAATATTTTACCTGAGCGCTGAGTATATAATACTTCCTTATCATTTAGTATAGATAACCCCCAAAGATAAGAAAGATTAGGACTGATTTTATCTAAAGTTGTTTTGCAATATGATGATATGGGAAAGAAAATTAATAGAAAAATTATATAAAAGACTTTCATTATGATAATTCCTTGCTTTAATAGGTTAATTTAATTTAAAGTTTTCTCATAATTTAGCTATATTTAGATAAAAATAAAATATATTTGAGGTAAAAATGAATTTATTACTTGCCGACATTGGAGGAACTAATGCAAGGTTTGCCTTTAAAAAAAATGATAAAACATCAATCACAAATTTTGAATATTTGAAATGCTCTAACTTTGTAAATATTTTTGAAGCTATTAATTACTATAAAAATAAAAATAAATTAGAAATTAACAATATGTCAATTGCCGTTGCATCGACTACAAAACTCAATTTAATTAAATTTACAAATAACAACTGGAATTTTAAACAAACAGAAGTTTCTGACTATTTTAAATTATCTAAGTTGTTATTTATTAATGATTTTGTAGCGCAATCATTATGCTTTAGTTCTTTTTACGAAAAACTAACTGAGGATGAAGATTTAAATAAAAAATTGGCTGTTAAATATAATTTAAAAATCATTAAGAATGGTGTTCCAATTAAAAAAGCTCCTTTGTTAATAAGTGGCCCAGGTACTGGATTAGGTGTTTGTACACTAATTTTTTCTGAAAATAGTCCTATAGCAATTGAAGGTGAAGGTGGTCATGTTACATTTGCTCCAAACTCAGATTTAGAAATTAAATTATTACAATTTCTAAGACAAAAATATGATCATGTATCTGCAGAAAGGATTGTAAGTGGATCAGGAATAGAGGAAATATATAGATTTGTACTAGATCAAAAAGGTTTAAAGACACATTTATTAAAAGCGCCTGAAATAGGTGAAAAAGCTCTTTTAGGTGAAGAAAATGCAATAAAAGCTATAAAAATTATGTTTAGTATTTTAGGAACAGTTATTTCAAATGTGATCCTAACTAATGGTGCTCAATGTGGCGTTATTGTATCAGGAGGTATAACTCCAAAATTACAATCTATATTAGAAATAAGTGATTTCAAAAAAAACCTTCTTAATAAAGGGAGAAGGTATGAATATATTAAAAATGTTCCTATTTGGTTAACTGAAGACAATACAAATGGTTTAAAAGGTGCGTTAAATGCTTTTGACAATAAAAATTACAAGGATAAAATAATCTATAAAAATTAATGATTTCATTTTACTTGTTAACAATCCCATGATTGGCTAATATAAAATGATTAAATCAGGGGAAATTTATGTTAACCAAAGAATTAATTTCATTTTTAAAGAATTTCGATACTCCTACAATTTCAAATGCACTTGATATTTATAGAGGCTCAAGATCAGCCGATGGATATACTAAATATCCATTTATTTCAGCTGATCCAAAACTTGAACCAATTGTAGGAATTGCTAAAACAGCAAAAATACAAGCATCAAACCCACCGACAATGTCTGCAGATATAGCTAATAAAATTAGATTAGATTATTATGAATACATGAGTAAACAAAATAGTATTCATAAAGAAGCACCTTCAGTTTGTATAATCGAAGATCTAGATTGGCCAAATCCAATTGGATCTTTTTGGGGAGAAGTTAACGTTTCATTACATAAAGGGTTAGGACTTGCAGGAACTATTACTAGCGGTCTTTTAAGAGATCTAGATGCAATTGATAAAAGTTATCAGGTTTTAGCTAATGCAATAGGTCCAAGTCATGCTTATGTTCATGTATTAGAATATGGTTCTTCAATAAACGTTCATGGTCTCCGCATTAATCATGGAGATATAATTCATGCAGATCAACATGGCGCAGTCATAATTCCTGAAGATGCTCTTAAAATGATTAAAAAAGCAATTAATCATATGACTAAAAAAGAAAGTCATTTAATAGGAGCTGCTAAAAAACCAGGATTTAATATGGAAAAACTTAAACAAGCTTGGAAAGACGCTGCTAATGAGAAATGGGAGAAATAAATAGTGTTTCAAATTAATCCAAATATCCGTAGACTTTCTTCTAATGAAAAAGAGCAATATTCTTCAGAAGGCTATGTTACAGGATTACCTGTTTTTGCAGATGATGCAGTCAAAGATCTTCATAATTGGTACGATGATTTAAGTTCAAAGTTACCTGATGATGTTGATATAAATAAAACAAATATGTGGCATAAAGCTAGTAAGAAGTTTTATGATCTTTGTAGAACTCCAGCTATTTTAGATTATGTTGAAGACTTAATAGGACCAAATTTCGTGCAATGGGGTGGACAGTTCTTTAGCAAAGAACCAAAAGATGGATCTGTAGTCCCTTGGCATCAAGATGCACAGTATTGGCCTCTTAGTCCTGCAAATGCTGTCACAGTTTGGCTAGCTGTTTTTGATACTGATGAAGAAAATGCGGCTATGAAGGTTGTTTCAGGAAGCCATAAGTTAGGTAAATTTGTGCATAAAAAAAATGATGCTAAAAATTTAGTTTTAAACCAAGAAGTATCTTTTGATCAATTAGATAAAGAAAAAATTGTATCTTTAAATTTAAAAGCGGGGCAAATTTCGTTACATAACGATGCTTTACTTCATGGCTCAGAGGCCAATAATTCCAATAGAAGAAGGTGTGGGGTAACAATGCGATTTTCTCCGACAAATGTTAAAGGTGATTTAAATGTTTGGCCATTTTTTGAAACTCAATTAGCAAGAGGTATAGATGAGTTTAAATTAAACCCAATTGCTGAAATTCCAAGAGGAGAAGCTACACCATTAAAAATGTTTTCATTTTCTAATGAATTTGCTAGTCAATGGTAGCCTAAAAGCATTTTAATATTTTGCATATTTTTAATCCGATTAATTTAGCTTTTATTTCATTTTTTTTTCTACTGCTCTTAATCTGTAAGATAATGCCTTAAGTGATCCTTTAACAAAGACATCAGAACTATTTACTCTTTTGTCAAATTCATCTTTAGTTATAGATATAATTTCACTATCTTTTAAGCATCTTGCTGTGGCCATTCTGAGCTCATTTTCAATAACACCCATTTCACCAAATAATTCATTTTCTTGAATAATAAAATTTGGTGTTTTGGTTTCATTCGTTGGTAAAAAGATCCCAATTGACCCCTTAACTAACAGATACATTTTATCTGGGAGTTCACCAACTTTAAATACACTTTGATTTTCGTTTAATTCAATTTTTTCCATTAAAAATCTATAACCTCATTTTCTGATGCAAATTTAATATTAGTTAAAGAAAATCTCTTTTGTATTTCATCGATTTGATCATCTGTTCTTGAGGGTGAATGATGGGAAATAAGAAAATTTTTTACTGTAATTTGATTAAAAAAATCTATTCCTTGTTCTACACTAGAATGACCCCATCCCTTTTTTTCAGTTAACTCATCATCTAAAAACATTCCATCCCATATAATAGTATCAGAGTTATTACAGAATTTTATCAATTCAATTTTTTGACTCTCCTCATATTCATTATCTAATAAATAACAAAACTTCTTTTTATCTTTAATAAAACTGTAGCCTGAACAATTTCCCGGATGGTTTAAATTAATTGATTTAATTGATAAATCATCAAATTTAGAAACAACATCTTCAAAGTCAATAAATTCAAAAATATTTGATATTTCAAGAAAGTCTATTGGGAAGTAGGGCTTAGAATAATATTTTTTTAAGTTTTTATACAAAGTATCTTTATCAACATGCGCTGATGTAATTAATATTTTTTTATTATTTAAATTTTGAAAACTATTAAATGGAAGGCCTTGTATATGATCATGATGCAAATGAGATATAAATATTATAGCTTGTTGATTTTTTGAAAAATCAACTTTTGAAAAGCCTGACCCACAATCGAATATCAATTGAATGTTTTTAGCATTCACTTCTATGCATGGTGTATTACCTCCATACTTTAAAGTATGCTGGCTAGAAATCGGTGTTGATCCTCTAACTCCATGACTAATTATCATTTAAAACTCATTAATAATTTTTATTATATTATAAAAAATAGCATAATTAACAAGTTAAAACTTTTTTAAAAAATCGTTTAACTCGCTTTGAAAAACAATCCACTCTTTATCAGTTTCAAGTATGAGATGGTTTTTACTTCTTAAAGGAACAAATTTTGAGTTTTTAATATTAGCCGCAAGAAATTTACCTTCAGAAATAGGAACTCTTGCGTCTTCAGTACAGTGAAAAATAATAGTTGGAATATTAACCTTAGAAAGTAAATCACTTACATCTATATTATCATTTACTAAAGAAATTTTAGCTGCATTTTTAGCTGAAGTTGCAATTTTACAAATATTATTAAAAGTATCCATTTGCTCTTTTGATGCATCTGGAATCATAGAGCTAGTGAAAAACTGTCTAAAAGCAGGATTCTCATTTTCCCATCCACTTAAAATCATAGTTTGTTCCATAGTTGAATTAGCTTCATAAGTAGTGTCCCCTCTTTTAGCTCGACCTTTTGCATAACCCCCAAATAAGATTAGATGGCTAACTTTTTCTGGGTGTTTAACTGCATAAGCTATTGAAAGAGGACAACCTTGAGAAACTCCATAAAGAGGGAATTTATCAAGTTTTGAAGCATTAACTACAGTTTCCATATCTTCAAGAAATAATTCAAATGAAATATTTGGCGTATCCCAGTCTGAGGATCCATTTCCCCTTTGATCAAATCTTATTAAAGTATGATCCTTCCCTAAAAATCTATAAATATGATTCCAAATTGGACTTCTCCAATCATGTTCTAAACTAGACATAAAATTTGGCGCTTTTATCAGTGGTGGCCCATTCCCAACTTTTGCATATGCAATTGTAGTTCCATCATTTGAACTGCAATATCTAATTTCTTGATCAACTTCAGTTAATATTTTTGATTTAGGATTTTCTATATCTAAAATTTTATCATCGACTATTATTTTATAAACATTAATTAATTGACTGATATTTTTTAAACGCTGATTTCCTAAATGTTTATAGTTATATGACTTTAAGTTTTTAATATTTTGGAAAATGTCACCTGTAATACAAATACCTCCAGCATCTGAGATTGTTTCTAATCTGCTGGCTATATTAACACAATTACCGAAAACATCTCCTTCATCAAGAACAACATCTCCAACATTTATTCCAAATCTATACCATATTCTTTTGTCACTCGAAAATTTTTCTTCAAGGAGATTAACTCTTTTTTGAATTTGAAAACTACTTTCAACTGCATCAAGAGAGCTGTCAAATTTTGCAAGAAACCCATCACCAGTGGTTTTTATTATTTCTCCATTAAATTTTTTTATTTCTGGTTTAATAATTTTATTAAAAATAACTTTTTGCCTAGATAATATAGTGATTTCATCATCTTCAATTAATCTAGAAAATCC
>Ga0209192_10002027_pt1 | contig 15118 bp, 19 predicted proteins | sample ArcticOcean_MG_C_11_FD_187433 | JGI IMG/M metagenome (GOLD analysis project Ga0209192, IMG submission 187433) | Marine microbial communities from western Arctic Ocean - ArcticOcean_MG_CB2_154 (SPAdes) (version 2) | ecosystem: Environmental > Aquatic > Marine > Oceanic | place: Arctic Ocean... | reverse complement strand
ATATCATTATAATTTTTTACTAAAAATTCAAGAGATAAAAAATGCAGTTATTAGAAAAATTTGAGAGCTTCGTAAGCATTCTATCTGGCTGGGTTTGGGGGCCTCCTATGCTAATTTTACTTTTTGGCACTCATATTTACCTAACCTTCCTCTTAAAAGGGCTGCAATTTAGATCTCTCCCACTCGCCTTTAAAATCATTTTCACCAAAGATACTGGAAAAGGAGATATCTCTCAATTCTCAACACTAATGACTGCCTTAGCCGCGACTGTAGGTATCGGCAATATAGTTGGGGTTGCTACAGCTATTACCTTAGGTGGTCCTGGAGCTATTTTTTGGATGTGGCTAACAGGTCTCTTAGGTATGGCGACTAAATACTCCGAAGGTTTACTTGCTGTTAAATATCGCGAAAAGGGTCCTAATGGAATGCGCGGTGGAGCAATGTACTATATTTCCAAAGGTGCCAACATGCCATTATTGGGAGCATTTTTTGCATTCTTTACCGTGGTCTCTGCATTTGGGGTCGGAAATATGGTCCAAGCCAATTCATCGGCGCATATTTTTGAGAGTGCTTTTAATATTTCCACTCATTGGACAGGTATTTTTTTAGCTATCCTAACAGGACTCGTCATTATTGGTGGGATAAAATCAATTGGTCGATTTGTCTCAGTGCTTGTTCCTTTTATGATTATTCTTTATATCGGCACCATGCTTACGACCTTAACAATGCGGTTCGATCAAATACCTCAGGCATTTTCATTAATATTTAATGGTGCATTTAATGGTGCCTCTGCAACAGGTGGTTTTGTCGGAGCAACCATAGCATCGGCCATTCGTTTTGGAGTAGCTAGAGGGCTTTTCTCCAATGAGGCAGGCCTAGGTTCTGCATCAATTGTAGCTGCATCAGCCAAAACAAAAGATCCAGTGAGCCAGGCGTTAGTGACTATGACAGGTACTTTTATTGATACTATTGTTGTATGTACCCTAACTGCACTGGTTATCCTGACTACCGATGTATGGACGCTGGGATTAAGCGCAGGAGAATTAACAAGCAAAAGTGTAGAGGTATCATTGGGTTATGGTGGGGTTATTATTATTGCTTTTTCGACAGCCTTGTTTGCATTTTCAACGCTTATTGGCTGGAGTTATTATGGGGAAAAAGGCTTAGAATTTCTGATGGGCACTTCAATCATAAAATATTACAGAATTGCTTACGTTTTTGCTGTCTTTATTGGTTCAACAATGAGCCTAGGTCTAATTTGGAATCTGTCGGACATTACAAATGGCATGATGGCTATTCCCAATCTGATTGGGTTGTTATTGCTAAGCAAAATCATTAAAAGTGAGACAAACAAATATTTCATCAAAAAATAAATTGTTATGGCTCCAAATGGGGCAAGGAATCAACCAACTGGACATTAACATCAGTTAGAGTAGAATAGAACTTCTAGAATATGACAATCGAAGTATATTCTAAAAAAGATAATAAAATAAAAATAACTTTCCCGACCAAAAAAAATGGTTCCGCGGTAGCAAAACTTATTCAACATTGCTCCCCCCTTGATTTAAACTCAACCTATCACTATTTAATACAATCCTATTATTTTAATCGGACTTGTTCTGTAGCTTTTGATGGTGAAAAAATTGTTGCTTTTGTTTCAGGATTTATAAAACCGACAAATAAAAATTGTCTTTTTATTTGGCAGGTTGCAATAGATGAGGATTACAGAGGTAAGGGCCTTGGTATTGAGTTAATTGAATTTTTATTAAATCAAAATAAGGAAGTTAATACTATTGAGACTACGATAACAAAAAACAATATAGCCTCAAGAAGAATGTTTCAAAAAATTGTTGAAAAATATAAAACCAGAATGGCTGAGGAAATTCTATTCAATAAGGAAGAAGATTTTTCTAACGAACATGACTCAGAAATGTTAATTACTATAGGTCCAATTAAATAAAGGTAAAAAAATGAAAATATTTGAAAAGATTGAATCAGAAGTTCAGAGTTATGCAAGATCATTTCCAAGGGTCTTTAACAGGGCACAGGGAGAGCATCTATACGATCTTGAAGGAAATCAATATTTAGATTTCTTGGCTGGAGCCGGAACATTAAATTACGGCCATAATAACCCTGTACTAAAAAAGTCCTTATTAAATTATATAGAATCAGATGGTATTACTCATGGTCTTGATTTACACACCAAAGCAAAAGGTGAGTTTCTTAAAACATTCAATGAGAAAATTCTAAAGCCTCGCAATATGGATTATATGGTTCAGTTTACAGGACCGACTGGTGCAAATGCTGTTGAAGCAGCCATGAAGCTAGCTAGAACGATCAAAAAGAGACAGACTATAATCAATTTTACAAATGGTTACCATGGTGTAACAATGGGAGCGCTTGCTGCAACTGGCAATCAACACCATCGTGGTGCTGCAGGTACATTACTAACTGGAATAGACACCCTTCCCTATGATGGTTATATGGGAGAGGGTGTCGACACATCAGCTTACCTTGATAAAGTTTTAACTGATTCAAGTAGCGGTATAGATCATCCCGCTGCCATCATTGTTGAAACCGTTCAGGGCGAAGGTGGCATAACCGCCGCTAGTTTTGATTGGTTAAGAAGTATACAAAAAGTGTGTGACAAGCATGACATACTATTAATAATTGATGACATACAAGCCGGCTGCGGAAGGACTGGAACATTTTTTAGTTTCGAAGAAATTGGGATAAGTCCAGATATTATTACACTCTCAAAATCGTTAAGTGGTTACGGGCTTCCGTTTGCTGTAGCTCTTATCAAGCCAGAGCATGATATATGGAAACCAGGCGAACACAATGGAACTTTCCGTGGCAATAATCTAGCATTTGTGACGGCAAAAGAAACAATTGACCACTACTGGTCTGATGAATTATTTACAAACGAAGTCAGAAAAAAAGGTAAGTATATTTCTAAGCGGGTACAAAAAATAATTAAAACTTATGGAGAAGGAAACTTCTCTTCCAGAGGCCGAGGTATGTTTCAAGGACTAAATTGTGTCAATGGTGATCTAGCCAATAAAATTACCAAACTATCATTTAAGAAAGGCTTAATGATAGAAACTAGTGGTGCTGATGATCATGTAATTAAATTTTTATGTCCACTTACAATTAGCGATCAAAACTTAAAAAAAGGCATCGATATATTAGAGGATGCTATTAAAGCAGTCTGCGCTACAACAAATAACTTTGACGAAGAAGTTGATTACTTCCATGATGATTATGAGGTTGAGTCATGATTGTAAAGAAAGTTGATCAGTGCAATAAAGTTGATGACCCAAATGGTCAGTGGAATAGTATTCGTATGTTACTAAAAGAAGATAACATGGGCTTCTCATTTCATATAACTACAATCTATAAAGATTCAAAAATTAAAATGCATTACATAAATCATCTTGAGTCCGTTTATTGCATAAGTGGCCATGGTGAAATCACTGACCTAAAGAATAATCAAACTTTTGAGATTGCGCCGGGGACCCTTTATGCATTAAATGCTCATGATGAACACATATTGAGTTGTGACAAAGAAATGAAATTAGCTTGTGTTTTTAATCCACCCATCAAGGGAGATGAAGTACACAATAAACAAGGCGCGTACGAGATTGATTAATCGTGATTTTATCCTTTCTAATTATTTTATTAGTTATTGCCCTTGTTGGACTATCAGCAGGTCGTCTTAGTAAACCAAATAAAGCTGACTATTATCTAGCCGGAAAATCTCTAAGTCCTTGGATAGTAGGCTTGTCTGCTATGGCAACTAATAACAGTGGTTATATGTTTATCGGATTAATTGGATTCACATATCTGGTTGGGCTCCCCTCAATTTGGCTCATGATCGGCTGGATTGTCGGTGACTTTTTAATCTCAAGAACCGTACATAAAAAAATTAATCAAGCCGCAACAGAAAATTCAAATGTAACCTATGCTTCAGTTATTGGTGCATGGTCAGGACAAGGTCAATTTATTACAAAATTCATAGGTTTACTAAGTCTTATATTTTTAATTGTCTACGCGTCCGCCCAATTTGTATCTGGCGGAAAAACATTAATGGTTATTTTTGGATGGGATCTTTGGTTAGGCATTGGCATAGGTTCAATTATTGTATTTATGTATACTATGGTTGGAGGTATTCGTGCATCAATATGGACCGATGTTGTTCAAGCATTCGTTATGGTTTGCTCAATGACTATTTTAGTTGTCACGTGCTTTTTAAGTCTAGGTGGAATTAATGTTGCTATCAACGAATGGTTGCTAGTTGATAATTTTCTAAATTTCTTTCCTCCTGAAATTGAACACTCCATATTTTTAAAAGCTATTTACCCAGTAAGTTGGCTTGTGGCCGGTTTATTTGTTATTGGTCAGCCCCATATTATGGTCAGATTTATGGCACTTAAAGACCCTGAGCTAATTGAAAGAGCTCGCTACCATTATTATTTTTGGTACCTGATTTTTTATTTTTTAGCATTTTGTGTGGGAATGCTTTCTAAAATTTACCTTGATAGCCATAATACCTTTGATCCTGAATTAGCCTTACCGATGATGGCCCTAGAATTGTTAAGTCCATTTATGATTGGAGTGATTATTGCTGGGATTTTTGCTGCGACAATGTCAACAGCTGACTCATTAATAATTAATTGCTCGGGAAATATTTCGCAAGATTTATTTAAGTCAAAAAATTTTTCAAGTGCTCAAATTAAATTAATTACCTTTGCCGTAGCATCGGTATCGTCAGCTATAGCACTGATGAATAATAATAGTGTATTCCTAATTGTTATTTACGCATGGACTCTTCTAGGGATATCTTTTGCGCCACTTATTATTATTTTATCTATGGGCAAAAAAATTACAGTTAAAACCTATGTAATTGGTTTGATTATTGGCATAGTAAGCTTTCTTATAATAAATCATTATGATATAAATAAATTTATTTATGGTGGATTCATCCCTTTTTGTTTAAATTTTTCTTATGTTTATTTGAAGAGCCAAAAAAATAAACTAAATTATCAGATAAAAAAGAGTAAATTAGTTTAATTATCTGTAAAAATTTGGAGATTAAATAATGAGTGATAAAAGTCTGATTAAAAAAACAATACAGCATTATATAAATGGGGCCATGTCAGGAAAAGGAGAGGATATGAAACCAGCATTTCATAGCGAAGCTACAATTTTTGGTTATATTGGGGATGATTTGTTTTCTGGTCCAATAAAAAATCTTTTTGATTGGATTGATGAAAACCCAGCAGCAGTAGATATTAAAGCGAATATTATTAATATTGATATAGAGGGAACAGTTGCAACCGTTAGACTTGAATCTGATAATTGGTCTGGCCATAAATTTACCGACCTATTTACTTTATTGAAACTTAATAATGAATGGAAAATAATGAATAAAGTTTTCCACCTTCACAATTAATTCTAAACTATTATTTCACAATAACTTTAATCTTTTTAGAAATTAGTGGTGGCTGATGAGGAACATGCATGTAATTGCCTAGTATTAATTGCAGAGTATTGATTCCTTTCTTTAAATTAACAACAGTTTCTGTTTGACCCGAGCCGAAGTGAATTAAATTTTCATTGCTAGGTAATGGCAACTTTAAGTCTGGAAGTTCATCTAAGTTAACTAATAAGTGATGATGGCCTGTATTTTTCTTAACCGTTCCTGCTGGCGCCACCCCCATATCCTTAAGACCAAAAATTACCTTTACTGGATTTTTAACTTCATCTCCATTTTTAGGTGATATTATATATATAGGATTTTTATCTGTACGCTCTGTGTCATAAGAAGATAAAGTTGTTTTCTGCTCATATAAATTTTTAAAATATTTATGAGTAATGAATGAAGCAGTAATGAAGCCGGCAGCAAAGACTAGTAGGAAAATAATTGTTGTTTTCAAATTTTTCATTGCTTTACCAGGACCCCTTTTTTCCCATGCTTTCCACATCCAATAAAATCCTGCCAAAGTGAAAGCAATGGCAAGCGCAATAACCCATGGGTTACTGGCGATTGCTGCACCACTCGCACCAAATATTAAGAATAAAAAGCCATTAAGATAGCAAGCTGGACACATAATTTTCCGATAAATTATTTAATATTTGAATATTATACTAAAGTTTCATTATTTAAAATAATCAACCAATAGCTCAATAAACATCATGATTGAAAAAAGTATTTTTGCAATAAAAGTGTAGCCACAATAATTCCAAATGAAGATATTCCTAATGATAGGTAAAAATTTGATCCATTTTTAAGAAGGTAGCTTAATAAAAATAAGAATGGGAGTACAGGCAATATAAACATTAGCGTTTCATGCGTTAAAGTCGCTATTTTTTGTGCGTCTTTTGACTCTTCCCATATTAAGGTAAAAGATACAAATAAAACGACTGGCATTGCAAGTAGTATAGCTGCTAAAGTTGTGCTTTTTTTGCTAAGCTCCGTAGCAGCGACAATTATAATTACTGCAATAATAATTTTAAACAATATAGACATCTGGTTGAGACATTTAAAACTTTAATTAATTCAATTACCTCCAGAATTAATTACGCTTAAAAATTAATTTACTATATACCCAATAGGGGTATATAGTAAACATAAAACACAATTAAGGAAAAGTCATGAAAAATTGTTCAGACTCTAAGCACCCAAACTATGAAAAGCATATTCCAAGAATAAATAAAATTGTAGGACAATTAAATGGAATCAAAAAGATGATAGATAAGCGAAGATACTGCCCTGAAATTATTACACAACTGAAGGCAGTTAGTTCAGCATGCAAATCTCTGGAGGTTATCATGCTACAAAAACACCTTGAAAGCTGTGTTATGCAGGCATTTTATTCAAAGGATAAAAATATTCAAGATGAAAAAATTAAGGAACTAACAAATTTATACAAACGGTAAAAATATTTGTACGTTCGAGAAGATGAAAATAAGTACACCTTATTTAATATTGATATTAATTTTATTATTAATTAGTAATCAATCGATCCTGTATGCAGCGCCGATGAGTTTCAAGGGCTCAATAACATCGATGGCTACCGTAGGAAAAGACTATATTAGTTTGGAGTCAAGTTTTGTAATAACATCAAAAGATGCAATTGGAATAAGAGCCTACGAAAGCAAAGGAAATGGATATAATTTAAGAGCTGGAGGTATATTTCATTTAAGAAAATTGATGAGAATAAATGCTATTAACTCGCAAACTAACCTATGGCTTTTTACTGGTGCTGGAACAATTAATATTGAAAAGGACCTTAGGGATAAAGATTATTCGTATTTAAGCCCCACCTTACAATTTGATTATGAAACAAAAAGATTGTTTGGCCTAATCTCTCATCAGTTCCTAAGGGTTGGTCACGAGAATTTTGATACAACCAAAATAGAAGGTGGGTTTTCATTCTATGAAACAGGTTATACCGAAACACAGCCTTGGTTTATTTTAAAAGCTAAAAATACTAATAGCATATTCAGTAAAGTTGAATATACCCCAACATTAAGGTTGATAAATAAGGCTATATTTATTGATACTGGGATAACTGTGGATGGTGACCCATCCCTTCATATGATGTATACATTTTAGGAGATTTACTAATGAAAAAAGTAATATTAATAGTAATGGTATTTTTTACTTTAAACAGCCAAGCACTTACTCAAAAAATTGAAGTACTTGGAATGGTTTGTGCTTTTTGTGCCCAGGGTATAGAAAAAAGTTTTGAATCGGCTAATAATGTAAAAGCTGTTTTTGTTAATTTAGAAGATTACTATGTTGCAATAGAATCAAAAGACGATAAGGGTATTGAAGAGAAAATTATTAGAGCAATAATTACCGAGTCAGGCTACGACGTTAAAAAGATTGAGGTTGTATCTGAGTCTGTCAGTGAGATTAAAAGAAAGTATGAATCCAAATAAAGAATCAGATGTAATTAAGTCTAATAAATTAGTAAATTATCTAACCTTGTTTGCTAGTAGTGGAACTATTTTTTGTTGTGCGCTACCTACCCTATTAGTTTCAATTGGTGCGGGCGCTGCTTTAAGTTCATTGATTTCGGTATTTCCACAATTAGTTATTCTTTCGGTATATAAAATACCAATATTTATTGGTGCTTTTATTATGCTCATAATTTCTGGAATAATTCAATACTTTGTAAGAAGCCTACCCTGTCCTACAGATAAAAAATTAGCAATTAATTGTATACAAACTCGAAAAGCCTCACTTATTATTTACTTTATATCGCTAGGAATTTTTAGTATAGGTCTTCTCTTTGCTTTTATCCTTCCATTTTTTTTATAATACAAGAAGCTATTTTTTTGTAATATAATAAATTTAATCATAATTAATGAATGAAAGGAAAGGAAAGGTATGTTATTTCATCTGGATTTTAAAGTTGAATACTCAGCTAACATGAAACAGAGTGACTTGTTTGACATATGGGCTGAAGAAGCAGAAGCAGCACTTGGGGCAAAAGAAGCTGGAATAGTTGTTGATCTTTGGAAGGTAGTTGGAGAGCGCCGTGTTATTGCTATCGCGAAAGTTGAAAGCATGGAAATGCTCGACCAGATACTACTTGATTTACCAATCATGAGAAAGATGGGGCAGCATGTCCAAGTTAATGTTACTGCATTAAGATCATATGAAGGCTTTTCTTCTGATGTAAAAGAACGGGTTGGACGCTGATTACTTCTAAGCTCCTAGCTAAGTAAAAAAATAGCTATCTTAGATAGGATAAAGTGGCAATAATAATAATAATTATGAATGCTGTTCCCCAGCCAATTCTATCCATATATTTTTTAAGCATATAATCGATTTTCTCACCAAATAATTTAACAAAGAATGCTAATAAATAAAACCTAGCACCTCGTCCAATAGCAGAACCAATAACAAATGGTATAAATGCCATATTGAGTGCGCCTGCAGCAATAGTAAAAACCTTGTAAGGTATTGGAGAAAATCCTGCGATCAGAATAGCCCAGAAACCCCACTCATTAAACCAAAGAACCGCATTTTGATAGGCCATCATATAGCCTATTTTCTCAATTAATGGCTCAATACTGTCAAATAAAAATTTTCCTATTAAATATCCTATCACCCCTCCGAATACAGAGCCTATCGTTGCTATAAAGGCAAAATTCCATGCTTTGGGGGGTTTCGCTAAACACATGGGAGCCAACATGACGTCAGGAGGTATTGGGAAAAAAGAAGATTCAGTAACGCTTAGTATAAAAAGATAATAACTGGCTTTTGTATGCGATGCTAAATGTAAAATATAATTATAAAGTCGGTGTAATTTTTTCATAAGAACAAACCTACATTAAAGTATCTGTAGATTTAAAAAACTTAGTAGTTATTGATTAATATATTATACATTCCCAGTTCAAATATAAGGCATGGTATCTCCATATCATCTAGCAATAGATTGAAATCCTATAGCAACCTTTACTTAAGAAATTGTTCGAAATTTAAGATAATGCTATAACGTATTCAAAATTTGTTATATTTAATAACCCTAATATGGTAATTGACCTAACAAGTTATCAGCGTTCTGATTGACCGTTTACCCTCTAATTTTACCGAGACTGATAATCTTAGAAATAAAAAAACTCTTAAAGTAAGTAATAGTAATAATTTTAAGGCTTTATGTAAAAAAGAAAGGAGACCATTATGAATATAAAAGTATTTCTTGTAATAGTTCTATGGGCCCTACTTGGAATCTTGATTAATACGCAATTTGATTCCATAACAGTAGCTGGTAGCGTAATGGGTAGTGCCTTTATATTTATTTGGGTTGCCATACTTGTGATCGGTATTTTTTCATGGACTAAGCTTAAAAAATTTAAGGATAAATAAATATTTAATTTTTATAGAATTTTTAACTCTTACTTATATATTGTAAGAATTTAAATTGTTTGTAGTTTGCGATAATGATAAGATGACGTTTGATAAAATAGTAGCTTAAAATCATTATGGACTTAACACCATTCCTCAACCGAATAGACGATATCTACAAAAATACAGATGCAGTAGAAATAAAAAGTCAAATCAATGATTTAGATGAAGAGCTCCATAGTTTAACAAGAACGATTCCTGTTCATCCAACTGAACTTCAATGGATAAAAGTTAAGCTAGGTTTTATAGATGAATTTAGCTTTCCAGTATTAAAACAAGGTAAGACATCAACATTAGAGTTATTTTGCGCCCCTGATTTAGTTTTATTTTTATCTTATTACACAAATAGAATGTCTAAAAATATTTTTATTGATATTGGTGCTAATATCGGACTGCATACTCTCGTGGCAAGACGATGTGGTTTAAAGGCTTTTTCATTTGAGCCTGATCATGATACCTACTCAGTTGGAAAGCTATTTCTAGAAAAAAATTCTTGTGAAATGAAATTTGTAGACAGTAATTTAATTTCAAAGAATCATAATTTTTCTATTGAATCAAGTTATATTGAAGCTGCAGTAACAGAAGATTTTGGTGAGCAAACCTTTGTAAGATTGCTAGATAACCCTACCGGGAATCATGTTAAAGGGTGCAAAAAAAATATTTACGGCAATGTGGAAGAGAAAATAGTCAAGACCATAGATATTAATAGCTTTATAAATGAGGCGTTCACAGCCAAAATTGATGCCGAAGGTGCAGATGCAATTATATTAAATAGTTTAATAAGCAACCCAAATTTCAATAATTATTCTAATGCCATTCATTTATGCGACTGGAGGGATGAGACACGTATTGATATGTATGAAAGCATTAAAAACATTAAAGCTGAAGTTAAAGATGGTATTGGCGGAAACAGAATAAACTCCTTGATTGATACTCCCGCTAATAAATCGTACGACTTTATTTCAATCTTATCCTAAGAAAAATAAGTGTATGAGCAAATTTTCAAAAATATCAGAAAATCTTATGGGCCAAAAAATGTTCCAAATTTTGGCTCAAGCAAAGGAACTTGAAAAGCAAGGTAAGGATGTCATTCATTTTGAAATTGGTGATCCTGATTACAATACTCCACAAAACATAAAGGATGCTGGTTGTAAAGCAATACAAGATAACCATACTCATTATACTATTTCTCAGGGACTAGAAGAATTTAGGTATCAGGCGAGTAAAAAAATAAGCCTCTCTAGAAATTTTTTACCCTCACTAGAACAGATCCTGGTCACCCCTGGGGCGAATATTCAGATTTATTTAACATTGTTAGCTGTTGCAGACCCTGGAGACGAAATAATAATTACAGACCCTTGCTTTGTAAGTTACGTTTCAATCATTAACTTATGTAATTTAGTACCTATTAAAGTTCCTCTTCGGGAAGAAAATGCTTTTAGGTTGTCACCTAATGATTTAAAGAATGCAATTACCAAAAAAACAAAATTAATTATTATAAATTCACCAAATAATCCAACTGGCTCTGTTATTAGAAAAGATGAGATGAAGTCTATTTATGAGATTGCTGAAAAAAATGATATTTATATACTAAGTGATGAAGTTTACTCGCGGATGGTTTACGAAAAGGGTGAGTTCTTATCACCATCGTCATTTGATCACTGTAAAGAAAGGGTTATTGTTGCACATTCATTTAGTAAGTCCTATGCCATGACTGGCTGGAGGATAGGTGCCGTAATGGGGCCAAAAGAACTGATTAGAAGAATGACTTTAATTCTTGAAACTATTACGTCATGTGTTTCACCTTTTATACAAATAGCAGCCATTGAGGCAATGAGTGGGTCTCAAACTGAGACAGATAAAATGATAAATACTTTAATGAATTCAAGAAACACTCTGGTCTCAGGTTTAAACTCAATAGAAGGTATTAGTTGTCTCAGTCCTGGGGGTTCATTCTACGCATTTCCTAATATTTCTGGATTAAAAATGAATGGGGTAGAATTTTCTGATTATCTTTTAAAAGAATCTTTTATAGCAACATGTCCAGGAGCTCATTTCGGTGATGCTGGAAAAAATTATGTTAGATTTTGTTTTGCTTCACCAGAAATAAAAATTCGAGAAGCAATAGAGAGAATGAGGCTTCTTTTTAATTAAACCTTAAGCATTAAAATTGTTTTATAAAAAAATTTCTTGGCTGCAATAAACTGATAGACATTACTAAATGACTGTTATTATTACCTTACTTTTCAAAAAGAGTATGTGTAGATTTACTTTTTTATTACTAGAATAAAAATTAAAAGTATTATCATAATTAAGTAATTGTAACCTGAAGGAATTTATGGACTTAAATATTCAAAATAAATGGGCATTAATTACTGGAGGTGCAAATGGCATCGGCGAGGAGATATCTTGCCAGTTAGCAAAAGAAGGTGTCCATATTGTGGTAACGTCCCGCTCCGAAAAACCAATCAAAAATTTACAGGAGAAACTTGCACATTTAAACATTGAAGTTCATGGCATCGTAGTTGACTTTTTAGAGCCAAATTGGATAGATAATTTTAAGCATAAAATAAGTAAATTTTCAATCTCAATTCTAATAAATAATGCTGGGCATAACCTAAGTGTTAATGATCCTTATTGTTCCATAGATGATTGGCACAAGGTCATGGAATTGAATTTTTATTCTGCCGTAAATTTATGTAATCTATTAATTCCAAAAATGAAAGATAATCAATGGGGTAGAATTATAAATATAACCTCATGTGCGGGACTAGAAAATAGTGGTCCAGTTACGTATTCTGTTTCTAAATCCTCGTTGACTGTATACACAAGAACAATGGGAAGAATTCTTGCAACGGAGGGTGGCCATGTAGTTATGTCGGCGATATATCCAGGGGTCATAGCAACAGAAGGTGGTCATTGGGATAATGTTCTAAAAAATAACCCAACTCATGCTAAAAAATATTTAGATGAAAGATGCCCACTTAAAAGATTTGGATTAGTGAGTGAAATAGCTCCTGTTGTTGTTTTCCAATGCTCTGATCTAGCATCTTTTTCACATGGAGCAATAATTCCAGTTGATGGTGGTCAGTCGCGCCATTATAGTTCCTTTAATTATCTTTCATAATTATAAAAATGAAATTAACAGATTGTTTTGCAAAAATTATTCAAAATGAAAATATTGGGTGTGTTTTTGGCTTACAAGGCGGAGCTGTAGTCCATTTATTCGATTCATTAGAAAATAATGGAACTGAGGTTTTATATCTGCATCACGAACAAGCAGTAAGCCTAGCGGCAACATCATATGCTAAAGCAAATAATACGCTGGGTTGCGCAATTGTCACTTCAGGCCCAGCCTCGACAAATGCAATTACGGGTTTACTTGCGGCTTGGCAAGACTCTGTGCCATGTATTTTTATAAGTGGTCAAGCTAGGACAAATCAACTTTCCTATGGGAAAAAAGTAAGGCAAGTCGGGGTGCAGGAAGTAAATATAGTCGATATTGTAAAACCAATTACAAAGTTTGCTAAGTGCATTTATTCTGCAGATGAATTTGAGGCTACAGTGATTGAAGCAATCAAAATTGCAAAATCTGGAAGGCCTGGGCCTGTCTGGATTGACTTACCCTTAGATCTTCAATGGATGGATGTGAAATATACTAATAAATACTATGAAAAAACCACAAAAAATCTAAACATAGATAAAAAAATGAATGATGAATTATTTCATCAATCTATAGATTGGATAACTCAATCAAAAAAACCATTATTTGTTCTTGGTTACGGGCTTAGGCTATCAAATACACATGAAAAAATTATACATATACTTAATAAGGCTAGCATACCTTTTGTAACAACATGGAGTGCTGCAGATTATTCGGGAACAGAAAATAAAAATAATATGGGCATTATTGGAATGTGTGGTCAAAGAGGCGCAAATAAAATTATTTTTGACTCAGACCTGATTGTTTGCTTAGGTACTCACTTGTCAACTGCACACACAACAGGACTTTTTGATACCTACGCAAAAAAAGCAAAAAAAATTATTGTTAACATTGATAAAGATCAATTAGAAAATTTAAATATCAGCTTTGATCTCATCATTAACGCAGACCTAAGAAACTATATAGACTCTTTAAAAAATATAGATTTACAGAGTAATAAATCCTGGAGCGACTTAGAAGGATACAAGAGTTTGAATTGGAGTGAGCCTAATGAAGAAAATAGTATAAATTCTTTTTCATTTATAAGGCGGCTATCAACTCGTGTTAAAGACGCTTGCTGTTATATTATTGACGGAGGTGGAACTGCATTATATGCAGGATTCCAGAGCACTCAACTTAAAGAGAAAGATAGAATTATTTGTTCTACTGCAATTTCAGCAATGGGGACTGGTCTTGCAGAATCTCTTGGCGTAGCTAAAACAAAAAAATATAATTTGATGTTTTGCATTATAGGAGATGGTAGTTTCATAATGAATATTCAAGACTTACAGAGTATAGCTCAAGAAAAAATCAATTTAAAAATTATTGTAATTAATAATAATGGTTATCAAGCCATTAGAAATACACAAAATGAATTTTTAGAGGGTAGACTTTACGGTACTCACCCGGACTGGAATCTTAAAATGCCGTCGATTGAGAAAATGGCGACAGGGTTTGAGGTTGATTATATGAAACTAAAAAATCCAGACTATATCGATGACGATATCAAAAAAATACTTAAACATATAGGCCCATTGATCATTGAAGTTATTGTCGACGAAAATCAGAAGCCATTATTTAGACAAAAATTTATGAAGAATGATGACGGGACTTTTAGTCCGACTGATTTATCAGATATGTTAGTTAATCAATGAAATAGAGGGATTAATAAGCAATAATCTGAATTATCTACATAATATTTAATTTCTTCAGAATTAATTATTCTGGTCTAGAAGAGCGCATTTCAATCCAATTTAGATTTGCTCGTGAATTTGATTCAATGGTATCAGCTACTACTTTTGCAACATCACTGGGAGACAAGAACCAATCCTTAGATCGTCCTTCTAAGTCAGAAGATACACTACCAGGAGCCACTAAACTAACTCTTACCCCGTATTGATTTAAATCTAAAAATAATGCTTCGGTGAAACCTTGAAGGCCAAATTTTGTAGTGTTGTAACCAGTACCACCAGGATAAGCATAACGACCAG
>Ga0209192_10002015_pt1 | contig 15158 bp, 16 predicted proteins | sample ArcticOcean_MG_C_11_FD_187433 | JGI IMG/M metagenome (GOLD analysis project Ga0209192, IMG submission 187433) | Marine microbial communities from western Arctic Ocean - ArcticOcean_MG_CB2_154 (SPAdes) (version 2) | ecosystem: Environmental > Aquatic > Marine > Oceanic | place: Arctic Ocean... | reverse complement strand
TGATCAAAAGCAATGAGAGGTATGGTTGGTAGAGATGTCACGCAGATTAAAGAATACAATGCCTGTTCAAGCATATCGTGAAGATTTTTTAATATCAGTTCATTTTGGAGCTAATCGGGCTAGTTTAGATTCGCAATTAGTATTGAGTTTGGTTGATGTACTAAGTCAGTTTAAGAAATATGCAGTCTCTAGTAAAGGTGCACGAAGCTATATGCAAGTAATGCCTTTTGGACTAAGGCAATTGGTTCACCAGGCCATAATGTCAATCTTATTTATCAACTTGTTTAGTCACTCATATTCAATGGTTAACTAAGCAAACAATTTGGGTTAAAATTTGTTTAATTATTATTTGGTGTATTAAATGAATGAATATGAAAATCTAAAGCTAGATCATCAACTATGCTTTGCCCTTTATGCCGCTTCACATGCACTAACAAAAGCTTATAGAAATGCTTTAGAAAAATCTGGGCTAACCTATGCGCAATATTTAGTCATGCTCGTTTTATGGGATTCTAATGGTGTTAGTCTCAACTATATCGCGCAAAAGCTAGGGTTAAATTCTGCCACGCTAACGCCAATGCTAAAGCGTTTAGAAGCTGCTCGCTTTATTGAGCGGACCAGAAGTTCCCAAGATGAACGCACATTAGAAATTAAATTAACAGAGATTGGCTCAAACTTGAGACACGAAGTAGCAAAGGCTCAACAAAGCGTCGAATGCCAAACCGGACTATCTGAAGAAGAGTTTTTTCAGTTAAGAGACTCTTTACACTGCCTTGTTGAAACGATGGCTAAAAATACAAAAGATAAACAGGTTGCATAATCTACAAAAAAATAAGGCCATAATACTGACCTTATTTTTTCGTGCCAACTTTCCAAAACCCAACTTTATTTAGTGCGATACTCTACACCATCTCTTTTTAACCGTGATATAAAAGGAGCTTCACCTTTTCTTGTCACAATTACTTTACGATAGCTTTCTAAATCATCCATCAGTTGATCAATCTCGTGATTACCAACATTAAATTTGTAGAAAGTTGCTAAGCATAATGTTTTGATAATATCGAATTCACGATCGCTAATATTTAAATGTGGATGACTATCTTTCATTGATTTACCACGGCCAAATGGATCCGCCACATAAATTTTAGGTCCGCCAGTTTCTTGAACGACCCAGTTGGTCAACATGACTTTAAATCCAGCTTTAGTTTGAGTTCTGTCGTGTACACCTTTTAGCATAGGGTTTGCGTTCAAACCATCATTGACATAAATTAAATCCACTAAATAGTCTACTGTTGAAGCGATGTTATAAGTACCGCCCAAACGCGTATATAAACTTTCTTCCTCATCTGCAGCTGTTGATGGCGTTGCAAAAGTGAACATCATAAAAAACAAACCGATTAAAGCACTCACTGCACGATAACTTTTTCCCTCTTTGATTGCGTAGTTCATTATTACTCCTAAAAAAAAATTTATAATTAAAGTACGGCCACTCTTAAATGACAGATGATTTCTCATCTTCTGCATTTATACCATGCGAATAGTTAGTAGGCAATTATTTAGTACACTAACTATTAATGAAGTATTCATTAAAGTAAAATAAGTTCTAGAGAAAAAGTCTTAGCCAGAATGTAACTTTGGTAGTAAAAAAATTATTTAGCATACAAAAAATTGCGCCATCAAAATGAAGATAAATCTAAGCGCTGGGGCGGCCCCTAAAAAAAGATTGCATTTATAAGTAGAATTTTCTTATTATGAATTAAGGAATTTTTACATGAAGATATCAAGATTTACCGACAGCCAGATTATGCAGATTTTGAAGCAAGCAGAAGCTGGCATCTCAGCCCCAGAGCTATGTAGAGAACATGAAATGAGTTCTACCACGTTTTATAAATGGTGTGCTAAATATGGTGGCATGGACGCCTCCATGGTGGCACGATTAAAAATCAAGGGGCCAACCAGCTTGATTTCCTCCCATTGCATTACAACGATAGCTTGACCACGAGTAGTCCGCAGGATGGGTGACAACAAATCAAAGGTGTCAGATACTGACTTGGAAAACAAGCTCAATCTGCCTGTTGTTGATAATTAATATCAAAAGACTTTCCTGATTTCAACACGCCATAGGCCAACACCAGTAGTTTTCGCATGACTGTAACTAAGGCTACTTTTTCACTTTTGATTGGTGGGCGTAACTGGATGGGAATTTTATTCCTCGTCTTGGTCAGGGGAGTGTGATTGCACATGAATATAGACTGATTGCGCAATAGCACCAATCACTTCATTTACTGCATTTTTAGTATCATCACTGAACTGGGTTTTTTCTTGAAGCTGAGTGTTGCTTTCTACTTTTCTTAGGAACGAGCTAAATGAGTCACCAGTGCCAAGGAATGTGTCTGCTATATATTGATTCTGATCTGATACCCTTTCATTGCTGAAGTTGATTACAAAAAGCTGATTGTTTATAGTTACATTAAAAGCGATATTGAATTTACTTTGGGCAGCATTATCCTTGTCATTAGGGTGATCATAATCCATATTTGTGATGGTTACATCAGTGTCATTAATACAAACAAGTCGTCCGTTTTTTTTCAAAAAACTTTCCTAATACTTATAATTTATAAAATAGTAGACAAAATTGCTATTCATAGATGCATTTTAAACGAGGTTTGATTTTAGAATTCGATTCTATTTTCTTGAGGGGCTTATGCACAAGACGCGTACGATGTGCTTGTGGCTCACAGTTAAAAAGAGCTGCTTTTTTGATAGACTGGCTTAATAATTTCAACAACCAGATATTGAGGTAGGTTCTTATGAAGCGTTACGAGGAATTAACCCTTTACAAAAGGCAGTCAGACGGCACGTTGGTTCGCGCCCTGCCAGAATATCCAAGTCGCTGTCTATCAATAGACTTGAGGACGGAGGAAGAGAATCAGCGCATTGGAAACCCGCTAAAGAACTTGCAAGATTCTTTGCGCAAAAAGTAATCACTTTAATTCGTAAAAGGTGTCCGTAAAAGGGATCAGGTCGAGCAATCAAGCATTTACCATGTAAGCTTGGGTGTATGGCAAGACCTTTACGAATTGAATATGCAGGCGCGATATATCGTATAACGTCACGCGGTGGTCGGCGCGAAGATATAGCCATGTAGAGTGGGCAACTTGTTTGCCCACGCGTAACAATATTGAGTCTCCAACAAACGCGAAAAAACGCTCATTTCCTTATAAGACAATCGGTATTCTTTTACTGATTACCTCTTTCGGCATGCTCGTATGGGCCATCAATCAATACGGCGCTAGTTAGTGCCACACTACCATCTGATTGCCCTGGTTATAAGCGACTGTTTTTTATCTTCACGATGGTATGTCTTTTTAAAAACTTACTCTACCAAACGGGAGGCTATTTTTTAGCATCTTCCACTTTTCTTATCAGCTTTATGGCAGGTTTTAGCGCAGTTGCACTTTTAAAACCAGAGCCCCTCTCGAGCAGCACTCTTAATTTCAGCACTAGGCTTGTCATGTACCATTTAATGTAAAATGACCACTTCTGATAGATAACTACTATCCCAAAGGTGAACCATGTTACGAATTAACGAAGTCAAACTTCCCATTGAGCAAGCGGATACGCTCACCCATCAAGACGATCAAATTAAAGCGGCGCTGCTTAAGCGCCTATCGATTCCTGAAACCGATTTAATGAGCTTTACCATTTTTAAACGTGGTGTAGACGCACGTAAATCACACTCCATTTTATATGTGTACAGTTTGGATGTTGAGGTGAAGAATGAGGCGAAGCTACTCTCTAAGCTGAGACGAGATAAGCATATTAAGCCTGCGCCTGATACGAGCTATCATTTTGTGGCAATGGCTGGGGAGGCTTTACCTCCATCCCAACCTTCAATCTCAAAAGGGGAAGGGGCTTTAAGTGCAGATACTTCTAATACTTCCTCACCCTCTCAGGGGGAGGGCTGGGATGGGGGTAAGCTACGGCCCGTTATCGTAGGCTTTGGCCCTGCTGGCATCTTTGCAGCACTCATCCTCGCACAGTCAGGCTTCAAACCCATCGTATTAGAACGTGGAAAAGAAGTGCGAAAACGCACAAAAGATACTTGGGACTTATGGCGTAAGAGTGAATTAAACCCTGAGTCTAATGTGCAGTTTGGTGAGGGCGGTGCTGGTACATTTTCTGACGGCAAGTTATATACCCAAATCAAAGACCCACAACATTATGGCCGCAAGGTGATTAAAGAATTTGTGATTGCTGGTGCACCTGAAGAGATTCAATACGTGAGTCATCCGCATATTGGTACGTTCAAACTGGTGGGTATGGTCGAGAAAATGCGCCAAACCATTACTAAGCTCGGCGGCGAGATTCGCTTTGAAAAGCGGGTTGATGATATTGTGATTGAAGACGGTGAAGTCAAAGGCGTGACCTTACAAACTGGTGAGCATCTTGAGACTAACCACCTCGTCTTAGCCGTTGGACATAGTGCACGAGATACCTTTGAGATGGTGCATAAGAACGGCATTTATATTGAAGCCAAACCATTTTCAATTGGTTTCAGATTAGAGCACCCACAAGGTTTGATTGACCGTGCACGCTATGGTAAGAGCTATAGTGAAGACTTACTTACTAAGCTAGGTGCAGCTGATTACAAGCTGGTGCACCACGCTAAGAACGGTCGTAGTGTGTATAGCTTTTGTATGTGTCCTGGGGGTACAGTCGTTGCGGCGGCTTCCGAGCCTGAGTGTGTCGTGACCAATGGTATGAGCCAATACAGCCGCAATGAACGTAACGCCAATGCAGGCATCGTTGTCGGCATTACTCCTGAAGAAGATTTTCCAGGGCATCCACTGGCAGGCATGGAGTTACAACGCCAATTAGAAGGCAATGCTTACGTGATGGGTGGCAGTAACTACAATGCACCGGGACAATTAATTGGTGACTTCTTGGCCAACAAAGCTTCAACACAATTGGGTGAAGTTACGCCCTCTTACACACCGGGCGTGACGCTGACTAACTTAGCCGATGCCTTACCTGAATTTGCCATTAGCGCGATGCGTGAAGCGATTCCTGAGTTTGCTAAAAAAATTGATGGCTTTGATTTACATGATGCCATTTTGACGGGTGTTGAAACACGAACATCCGCACCGATTAGAATTAAACGTGATGATGACACTTTGCAAAGCATTAACACCAAAGGCTTATTCCCCTGTGGAGAAGGCGCTGGCTATGCTGGTGGCATCTTGTCAGCTGGAGTCGATGGGATTAAAGTAGCTGAGGCTGTTGCTTTAAGTTTCACTGCCATTTAACTAATGACTATCCATCACTACTAGAAGAGATTAGCTTGTACCTCATATTAAGGTGGTTCGTACTGTGATTTTTCACCCTAATATCGGTGCAGGTACTGGCTGTTAATAGTGCAACACTTGCCTATAAGAGGATTGCTAAACATAAATGAGAACTTTTTTAAGATCTTATCTTCGTATTAAGACACCAACTAGAGGAGCAATAGATGGCAACACCTAACTGGCAAGCTGTTTTAAATTGGGCAAATAATGGCAACCCGACACCACCGCGTCGTATTGAGAAATCAGATGATGCATGGCAGGCTGAATTAACTGCTGAGCAGTATTATGTAACTCAAGAAAAAGGAACGGAACGTGCTTTTAGTTCAGGCATGTGCTCATTGTTTGAGCCGGGTCAGTATCATTGTGTATGTTGCGATACTCTTTTATTTGATGCGAATAATAAATTCGAAAGCGGCTCTGGCTGGCCAAGCTTTACTGAACCAGTAAGCGACGGCGTTGTGGCTTATCATGCAGATAGTATGCACAGCATGCAACGGATAGAAACGACATGCAGTATTTGTGATGCACATTTAGGCCATGTGTTTCCTGATGGCCCTAAACCATCAGGCTTACGTTATTGTATGAATGCTTTGGCATTGAAGAAGGCCACTGACTAATCATTTAATTCGATTATTGTCTAATTAAATAATCAAAAGCACCCAGCGCTGCTTTAGAGCCTTCACCCATGGCAATAATAATTTGCTTATATGGGATAGTAGTCACATCTCCTGCAGCAAATACACCATCTACATTAGTAGAGCCGTGGCTATTGATTTCAATCTCATTATACGTGCTTAGCTTCACGCCACTGTCTTTTAACCAATCCGTATTAGGCACTAAACCAATTTGGATAAAGACACCTTCTAGTTCAACCGTTTTAGATTCACCAGTTGTACTATCGGTATAAACTAAAGCATTCACTTTATCATTCGCACCGGTAATTTCTTTAGTCTCAGCATTCAAGATAATGGTGATATTACTTAATGAATGTAGTTTATCTTGCAACACGGCATCTGCTTTTAATGCATCACCATGTTGAAACAAAGTCACATGCCCAACAATGCCAGCTAAATCAATGGAAGCTTCGACACCTGAGTTACCGCCACCAACGACCGCGACATGTTTACCTTTAAACAATGGGCCATCACAATGCGGGCAATAGGCGACACCTTTGTTTTGGTATTCAGCTTCACCTGGCACACCCAGTTTTCTCCAACGCGCACCTGTTGCTGCAATTACAACTTTGCTTTGCAATGTACCACCATTGTCTAAGCCGACTTGTACCATGCCGTTTTCTTGCTTGGTTAGCGACGCTGCTTTTTGTAATGGCATGATGTCGACGTCATAACTTTTGACATGCTCTTCTAATGCCGCCACTAATTTTGGCCCATCAGTTTCTTGCACTGAGATGAAGTTTTCTATGGCTAATGTATCCATGACTTGACCGCCAAAACGTTCCGCGACAATACCTGTGCGAATACCTTTACGTGCCGCATAGATAGCAGCCGCTGCACCCGCTGGTCCACCGCCAACAATCAATACATCGAACGGCGCTTTTGCATTCATCTTTTCTGCTTCTTTTGCAGATGCACCCATATCAATTTTTGGCAAGATTTCGTCTAACTCCATACGCCCAGCACCAAACATTTCACCATTTAAGAATATGGTGGGTACGGACATAATGTTCTTTTCTTTGATTTCATCTTGATACAAACCACCCTCAACCATGACATGGGTAATGTTCGGATTGATGACCGCCATCATATTCATCGCTTGCACGACATCTGGGCAGTTATGGCAGCTGAGTGAAACATAAGTCTCAAAATGAAATTCACCTTTTATAGCTGCAATTTGGTCGATCTTATCTTGCTCCAATTTCATTGGATGGCCGCCAGTGTGCAACAAGGCTAATACGAGAGAAGTAAATTCATGGCCTAATGGAATACCTGCAAATCGCACGCCAACTAGTTGACTCGCTTTGCTATGCGCATCGCCACGCTTAACAGCAAACGATGGCTTGCGTGCATTATCCTCTTGCATCAGTGTTACTTTGTCTGACATGCTGGTAATCTCAACTAGCAAGTCATGCATCTCTGTCGCACCCGCACTGTCATCAAGTGACTCAGCCAATACGATAGGCTCACGTAGCATTTGTAAATACTGTTGTAATTGTGCTTTGATCGTTGCGTCTAATGCCATGATATCTCTCTCTTTAACTAGTCTCTTTGCTTGATTTTGCTTACAAAAAAGGCGTCATCTTGTGGACAACGCCCAGTTTTTTCACCCGCTAAGGTTGTGTCTTAGCGGATTATTTTTACTTAATTGAACGCAATTAAGTTTAGATCTTACCCACTAAGTCTAGTGATGGTGTGATTGTTGCAGCACCCTCATTCCATTTAGCTGGACAAACTTCGTTTGGATTTTCTGCAACAAATTTAGCTGCTTTTAATTTACGTAGTGTTTCGCTCACGTCACGCGCAATCGCATTGTCGTGAATTTCTAGTGTTTTAATCACACCTTCTGGGTTGATTACAAAAGTACCACGTAGCGCCATACCTGCTTCAGGAATATGTACGCCAAATGCGTTTGTTAACTGATGCGTTGGATCACCCACTAGTGGAAACTGTGCTTTACCTACTGCTGGTGAAGTCTCGTGCCATACTTTGTGTGAGAAATGTGTATCTGTTGTCACGATATACACTTCAGCTCCTACTTTTTGGAACTCAGCATAGTGGTCCGCAGCATCTTCTACTTCAGTTGGGCAGTTAAATGTAAATGCAGCTGGCATAAAAATCACAACAGACCATTTACCTTTTAGACTCTTGTCTGTTACTTCAATGAATTTACCATTGTGGAAAGCATCCGCTTTAAATGGTTGAACTTCTGTATTAATTAATGACATTGTTTTTTCCTTCAGTTGGTTGTTAAATACTGGTTGTTAAATCGTGCGCTTGAATCAGTTTATGCATGCATTATAGAGACATGCTTAAGGTTAGTAAATTTGATTGTTTTAATCATATTGATAAATAAAACTTATCAACACGCATTTGCAAAAGATGTTTATCGAAAAGATGCTTATCAAAAAAATCACTAAATGATCTGACTGTTATACGATGACGCGCGTCCCAGCCTCGCCTGAATTGCCGAGATTATCCTGCCAGGCTACAACTATAGCATCACCTAACTTTGCTCCAGCCAGATGGAAAGTTAAATATGGGTTTTTAGAGATGCCCGTGCCCAGCTGCATTGTTACTGCTGGCTGATTAAGGTGCGTAATCGTGATGTGCTGAATAAAGTGTGCTGGGATCAATTCGCCAGCCTCATCTTTACCGCGCCCTGTATGCATAGGGTGCGTAATAATGGCTTTGACTTGCACCAGATTTTTATTTTTTAGCTTCTTATTCTTCAACTGCTTTGCCCGTATTTTAATACTCGACTTAAACTGTTCGTTTGTACTACTGGTTCCGCCACAGCCATTTTCCAATACAATCACTTTTTTACTCGCCGTAAAATAGCGATTACCCGCCTTCACAATGACTTTAATATCTGAAGTTTCAGCCATCTTAATCCGCGTCACTATGCTGGACTCTGCACCATGATTAAACATCGTATTAGCCAATAGCGCTGTTGGATTTTTCTCTACCAATATGGCTATCGCTTCTGTATTTGGAATGCGGCTATATACAGCCACCTGCACTATCGCACCATTTTCTGCGTGGCTCGGTGCTGTTATATCAATGGCATCACTCGGGCTTTCATCCGCAATCGATAAACCATTTTCTGCCGTTTCAATATCCGTTGCATTAAAGGCCACTGTATTCCATGCGGCAGCAATGGCACGTACTGGCATGAGCAAAGCCGATGCAATACCTAATCCTATAAATTCTCTACGTTTCACGTAATCTCTCTTTATCGTTAACTAGTCGGTTTTGAGATTTCTTGTAATCGACGCAGCTCTTTCAGCCGCGCTTCTACGATTGATTTTTCATAAAAAGAACCATCTTTCGCTTTGGTCGCAAAATCCATCTGCTCCGCCGCTTTATCAACATTATATTGTCGGTAATAAGCTTCGCCCTGCGCTTGAAACCTTAACAAATCTTTGTGTTCTAACAAATAAGCTTTCGATAATAGTGTGTAAAAATAAGGATCCGCAATATAAAGCTTTTGTTTCTCTTTAACTAGCGTAATCATCTTTTCCGTTTGCTTAATGGCCAAAAAATGTTCCGCATAACCATAAATCAGTGCTCTATTTTCTGGATACCGCTTTAATGCGGCAACATATTGTTTAGCCGCTTTTTTGGGGTTATCTTCTACAACGGCTATCCGTGCTTTTACATTTTCCACAAAAGCACTTTGTACCGCATGCGCATCCAACCACTGCACCTGAGCACTGGCTCCAGCAACATCACTTTGTCGCAACATCGCAATCGCTAATCCATAGTGTTCAGCAATCTCATTAGCATAGCGCCCTTCCTTAATATTACGCTCAAACTGATCAATAGCGACTTGCGCCAAACCTTGATTGGCGCGTAGCTTTGCACGAACAAAGTAATAGCCCAAACTTGATCCCACTTGTTTGTAAGGCATATTCACCACACGGTCTTCAACATCAGAAATACGTTCAGACGTCAGGGGATGCGTCCGCAGAAAGCTAGGCGCACTGCCATCTACAAAGCGTGAGCCTCTCTGCAATGTTATAAAAAATGCGGGCATGCCTCTTGGGTCAAACCCTGCATTTTCCAACACACTTAAGCCAACTCTATCAGCTTCTCGTTCATGCTCTCGCGTATAGTCTAGCTGCCGTTGTATCCCTGCTGCAGATGAAGCACTTAGCGCACCTGAAGCCAGCTCTGGATTAGTCCGTGCAACCAACAAAGCCAATGCGATCCCTGCGATATTCTTAAAGGTGTCTGTTTTTTGTTTGGCTAACATACGTGCTAAATGATGCTGCGTCACATGGCCAATTTCATGGCCTAATACACTGGCCAACTCGGACTCAGAGTGAGAAGCTAAAAACAAGCCCGTATGCACACCAATAACGCCACCTGGCATTGCAAATGCATTAATTGATGGGTCTTTCACCACAAAAAAGTTAAAAGACTGTTGCTTATCATCACTAGCTGCTGCTAAACGATTGCCTAGTATCTGCAAGTAGTCCGCGATTTCAACATCTTGCAACACCTCATCGCTAACAGCCACTTCTCGTAGAATCTGTGCCGCAATCCGCTGTTCATCTTGTGCTGACAAGATGGTTTGCGAATAGTCTCCTAGCTCAGGCAAGTCGCTATGTAAAGCATCTGGCAAACGAGTACCTATATTTATCGCATCCAGATCAGTAGACTTCGTGTAAGGCTTGCCAGATAATGTTTTTTCAGCGGAAACAGGGCTAGCGGAAAATAAGCCTAAGCTTAATAATACGAATAATGAGCGTAGCATTTAAAGTTTGTCATGTTATTAGTACTGATATGATAATGCCTTTAGGTTACAAGTTCGCATTAAATCGATAATGGGATAAAATAAATAGGTTAGTAAAATGGATAAATTGGAACAATTAACGCATTTTGACAATCAAGGCCAAGCACATATGGTCGATGTTGGCGACAAAGCGCATACGCGACGCATTGCCATTGCCACAGGCAAAATCAGCATGCTAACCAGCACATTGGGACTCATTCAGTCAGGTAGTGCCAAAAAAGGTGATGTCCTTGGTATTGCGCGTATTGCGGCGATTCAAGCCAGTAAAAAAACGGCTGATTTAATTCCACTATGCCACCCAATCAGTCTGAGTAAAGTTGCCGTTGATTTTGAGGTTGATGAAAAGAACAGCGGCATTAGCTGCACTGTGACGGCAGAAACCACGGGGCAAACTGGTGTTGAGATGGAAGCACTGACTGCGGTGAGTGTAGGCCTACTAACGATTTATGATATGTGCAAAGCTGTTGATCGCGGCATGACCATGAGCGACATTCGTTTATTAGAAAAGCAAGGTGGAAAATCAGGCCATTGGGAGGCAACGAAATAGTTAAGTTGAAGAAAGCAAGCTGGCTTTCATCAGCCTGCCATCTAGTTAGCCTTGCCTGTCAGCAAATACATTTCTGCAGCAACCAAGCCTTCTGGCGAGCCGAGTAATACAATCACATCGCCTTCACCAAACAGAATATCAGGTCGAGGTGAAATATCTGCACGCATGTTAGGGCGGCGTAGATGCTGTATTTCAACATCAAACTCAGTTAAATCAACATTGCGTAACAGTCTTTTATTCACATAAGCATTTTTAGACAGCGTCACAGGATGCAGCCTTAATTGCTTAGTATCGCCAAATTCACCAGCTTCATCGGTCACACCACCAAAGTACCCTTTGAACATTTGATAGCGCTCTTCACGGAAAAGTCGAATCCGCTTCACAACACGCTTAAGTGGCACGCCAAGAATAATCAGTGCATGCGAAGCTAGCATTAAGCTGCCTTCTAATACTTCAGGCACCACTTCAGTTGCACCCGCCTGTCTAAACTCATCCATGTGCGTTTCATCCGTTGTGCGCACGATAACAGGTAGATTTGGATAAATTTCTCGCGTGACATGTAATACCTTCATGGAAGAACGCATTGCGGCATAACTAATAATCAACGCTTTCGCATGTCCTGCCCCTGCCGCTTCTAATACAGCACTTCGGCTTGCATCACCGTACATCACATGCTCACCAGCGACCGCCGCCTCATTGACACGGGTTGGATCAATATCTAATGCGATAAAAGGAATGTGCTCTTCCTTTAAAAATCGCCCAAGGTACTGCCCACTTCGCCCATAACCACAAAGGATGACATGACCATTTAGCTTCTTACCAATCTCTTCCAACTCAACTTCTTTACGACTAATGTTCATGATGTAGCTTTTGGCTAAACTTCGCGCGATGCGGCCGTTGTACTGAATCACAAATGGCGCAATGATCATGGATAACAAGCAGGCAGATAACACCAATTGCAACTCAGCGCCGCCAATCAAGCCTCGGCCTAATGCCAAAGTCAAAATTACAAAACCAAACTCACCCGCCTGCGCCAGTATGACGCCAGTCCGAATGCCAACACCCACCTCGAAACCGAAAATACGGACTAAAATGGCAATCACAACGGCTTTAAACAACACAAAAGCTAATAACAAAGCCGAAACCAATGCAATGTTATTAATCAAGTAATTGAAATCCAGCAGCATGCCTACGCTGATGAAAAACAAACCCATTAAAATATCGCGGAATGAGGCAATATCGGATTCCACTTGATAGCGATAGCGCGTCTCTGAAATCAACATCCCTGCAATAAAAGCACCCAGCGCATAGGATAGGCCAGCTAAGTTAGTTGCAAACGCTAATAACAACGTCACCATTAATACATTCATCACAAATAGTTCACGAGAACGCTGTCCCGCGACTAAACCAAACCAAAAGCTAATCACGCCCTTACCAAATTTAAATAAGATAAATAATAAAACGACCGTTTTAATAAAAGCCCAGCCAAGCAATGTGGCCAAATCGGCTGACTCTGCACTTAATGCGGGAATGAGCACCAAAATGGGAATAACGGCTAAATCTTGAAACAGCAAAATGCCAATACTGAGTCGACCATGGCGAGAGTTCAAATCAACGCGTTCCATCAATATTTTAGAGACTATCGCGGTAGAAGACATGGTTAAGGCTGATGCCACAACAAAGGCGACCGTTAAACTAAAGCCTGCTAACCAACAAGCACCCATTACTGCCATCATGGTAATCACAACCTGCGCACCGCCTAAACCAAACAGTGTCTTACGCATCGCATACAGCCTAGGCAAGCTAAACTCTAAACCGATACTAAACATCAAAAAGACAATCCCAAATTCAGCTAAATGACGACCAGACTCTGTATTCGGCAGCAAGGCAAAGGCATAAGGCCCAAACAAAACGCCGACGACGAAGTAAGCCAGCATCGGTGGCAAACGCAAGGCACGGAAAAGTGCCACAAATAAAACAGAGCTTGTTAATACTAAAAGAATACTGGCAAGTGAATTAAACAATGATCATCTTTCTAAAATGTGGTTTCTGCGCAAACCATAGCAAATGATGTGATTAACGCAAAAATTGTGCCTACTTATCTTTATTTATGCCAAATTTATATCAAACCACGTGTATTTTGCTTTATTAAGCAACGATTCCCTTTTATACTAATTGTATATGAGCACTGAATTACTGCAAAATGAACAGCCTTACGTATCAACGCGCGAATCACTCACGCTTGCGCGCAAGGTGCTGCTGACTGAAGCAAAAGAAATTGAGGCTCTCGCTTCAAACTTAGATGCAAACTTCGAAGCGGCTGTCTCACTCATTCTACATTGTAAAGGCCGCGTTGTCGTAAGTGGCATCGGTAAATCTGGGCACATTGGCGGCAAAATTGCTGCTACGTTAGCAAGCACAGGTACACCAGCCTTTTTTATGCACCCAGCCGAAGCGAGCCACGGCGATCTTGGCATGATTACTGGTGATGATGTTGTCATTGCATTATCGAACTCGGGTGAAAGTGACGAAATACTCAATATACTGCCAACCATCAAACGACTCGGGGCAAAAGTCATTGCCATTACTGGTAAAAAAACATCTACTTTAGCCAAGCAATCTAATATCCATCTGAGTGCAGAAGTCTCTCAAGAAGCATGCCCACTAGGGCTTTCTCCAACAGCAAGCACGACGGTGGCATTAGCACTTGGTGACGCACTTGCCGTTTGTGTTTTAGATTGTCGAGATTTTTCAGCAGAAGATTTTGCAAAATCACACCCAGGCGGGAATCTTGGCAGACGCTTAATCACACGTGTTAGCGATGTAATGCGCATGGAGGATGCCATTCCTTACGTCATGGATACTGCTCTCTTATCAGAGGCACTGATTGAAATGACACAAAAAGGCTTAGGCTTTACCGCCATTGTCGACCAACAACACACTTTAGTTGGCATTTTTACCGACGGTGATTTGCGCCGTGTTTTTGCCAGTGGTGAAAACACACAATCAGCAAAAGTGACCCATGTGATGCATGCTAATCCAACAACGATTGGTGCACAGAAATTAGCAGCCGAAGCCGTAGAGTTGATGGAACATCATAAAATCAATGGCCTACTGGTCACAGATGACCACAACAAGCTAGTCGGTGCATTTAATATGCATGACTTGTTAATAGCCAAAATTATTTAGTGAATACTCAGAATTAATTCAATGGAAAAGAGAAGCAGCTTGAGTGACGTAACAGAGGCAGTTATCGCCCGCGCAAAAAAAATCAAAGTCATTGTTTTTGATATTGATGGTGTCATGACCGACGGCGGCCTTATGATTGGTGACGATGGTCAGGAATATAAAATGTTCCACGCACATGATGGCTTAGGCATGAAAATGCTCAATAAAACGGATGTCAAAATGGCCATTATCACTGGGCGAACTTCTAACGTAGTGTCGATTAGAGCAGAGACCAATAAAATCGAACATTGCTACCAAGGAGTAGAAGATAAAAAAGTGGCCTTTAATGATTTAATTAAAAAGCTCAATATTCAACCAGAAGAAGCGGCATTCATGGGCGACGATATTGTCGACATTCCGCCAATGCGTGCGTGCGGTCTAGCGATTAGCGTCCCAACAGCGCAAAGCCCGGTTAAAGAATACGCGCACTATGTCACGACGAACCAAGCGGGTAAGGGCGCTGTGAGGGAGGTTTGCGAATTAATCATGAAAGCACAAGATACCTATGACGCGGTCACCCGTCGGTATTTTGAGTAACTAAGCATTCCGTAAAGATGCAA
>Ga0209192_10002009_pt1 | contig 15181 bp, 14 predicted proteins | sample ArcticOcean_MG_C_11_FD_187433 | JGI IMG/M metagenome (GOLD analysis project Ga0209192, IMG submission 187433) | Marine microbial communities from western Arctic Ocean - ArcticOcean_MG_CB2_154 (SPAdes) (version 2) | ecosystem: Environmental > Aquatic > Marine > Oceanic | place: Arctic Ocean... | reverse complement strand
AAAGGCTGATTCCAATTCTTTTCGCATCTTTGTGTAAAGAAGCAAAAAAACGATCGTAAAATCCTTTTCCATAACCTACTCGATAACCTTTAGGATCAAAAGCCAAAAGCGGTGTGATTACAATATCAATATTATCGTTTTTTTTCCAAATAGGATCAATTGGTTCGGTGATATTATTTTTTGTTTGTTTGGTTTTAGTGTGAGGTCTAAACTCTGCATTTTTTAGTGTCCCTTCTTCAAAGTTACTCACAGGTACAACAATATTAATGTTATTTTTCCAGCAATATTGAATGATTGGTGTTGTGTTTATTTCACCTTTTGAGTAAATAGGTAAAAAACAATGAATGCATTCAGGCTTATATTTTTTAATAAGCTCAATAGTGTTTTGAACAAGCTGAAATGAATCTTCTTCAAATTCAAAAGAAGATAGTTCTTGACGTTTTTTTAAATATGTTTTTCTAACTATACTTTTTTTCAAAATAATGGCGTAATAAGAGAATTACAAATTAAAAATATATAACGTTTATTGTTACTCTTTATAATCCTCTTTAACACCATATACATAGACTAATTATTTCTTAAGTAGCTATTTGTTCTTTAGACGGTGCGTAAGTTTCTTTTGCCGATGGGAATGCTTCTGCATGTACATCAGCTGCAAATTGATTTACGGCATCTTTAATAAGATCGGCTCCATTCATATATGTTCTTACGAATTTAGGCTTGAAGTCTGTAGAAAATCCTAGCATATCTTGGAAAACCAGTGCTTGTCCATCTACATCCAATCCTGCTCCGACACCGACTACTGGGATAGAAACTGCGTCTCTAACCGCGGCACCTACGTGCTGTGGAACAGCTTCCAAAACGATTGCTATACATCCAAGCTTATCAAGTTTTTTGGCTTCTTCAATGAGGCTAAGCTCACTTTCTTTTGTTTTGCCTTGAGCTTTAAATCCACCGATTGCATTGTGATGGGATGGTGTAAGACCAATGTGTCCGATTGTTGGAATACCTGATTGAGAAAGATGGGCGTAGAGCTCTTCGTTTCCATCAACACCTTCTATTTTAAGTGCATTTGCTCCAGCCTTGATTAAGATTTCAACGTTATCCATTGTCTCCTTCATCCCCTTTAAATTACTCATAAAAGGCATAGCAGCAATAAGGAATTTGTCTTTTGCTCCTTTTTTTACCGCTCTGGTGTGCAACGCAATTGTTTCCACACAAGAATTCAATGTGTCTTCATTGCCATGCATTACCATGGACGAACAATCACCAATTAAAATACCATTTACGTCTGTTTCATTAAGAATCTTTGCACTCCAGTAGTCATAAGAAGTAACAACTACAATTTTCTTTCCTTCTGCTTTTAACTGTTTGAAATTTTCTAATACGCTCATGATATGTCCTATATATATTATTAACTATTTAGTTTATTAACTTTATAGAAAATTTATGACAAGGTAAACTATGTATTAATTAATTCAATAGTAAGTATTTCTTAATGTTCTTACCCCCCACATAATTACAATCCAAATACGTCCTAGGCCGTCAGATTATTACCCCCTCCTCCCTTAACGACTAAACGGTTAACTGGCATAGTAAAACAGCTAATTCCATTCTGCTGTTTCGCAATAAAATATTTTTCGAGATCAATAAGCATCTGGCTTAATTCGGCGGGCGAAAGAACGAATGAAGCATAGAAAAAACCGGCAGCCTCACGTGCCAGAATACTAGGGGCTGCATTAAAATTTAGGGTTATAGGTGTTATATTTACATCAAAATCTTCAAAGATTTCTGCCGTAAGTTTTTGCAGTCCCTCGGCCGTTCTCACACGTGGATCACCAAGTTCAAAAACACCGTAATCCGGATACTTAGATTGCACGTGTTTGTAAATAATATCGTGGACTTCGAGGTAGCCGGGAGCAGTTTTGGGATTCCCATCAATAATGGCTGCAAAAATACCTCTTTCCTTAAGTAGTCGCTTGGTTGTCGCAAGTACTTCGACCACTGGGTCCATTAAAGTCAACGCCCAATGGCAAAAGATCACGTCAAAAGATGAATCAGGAAAGTGATCAAGGTTCTGTGCTGTGCCTTGATAGAGCTTGATATCGGTATGTGCAAGGCGCTTACGTGCAAGCTGTAGTTCGGAATCATTCATATCAACGCCCGAAAGCACCAATTCAGACCCGAAACGTTGATTGCAAAGGTCTAGCAGAACTCCACTACCACACCCAAGATCTAGGGCGTGAGAATGATAATTTTGGTCGACAATATCAGCTAGCAACTCATAACTATTTTTGCCATTCACATCACGACAGTTCCACGCAAATGCTTCTGTGAAACCTGCATTATTGTCATGAACAGCATCGAGATGGTTTCGTAAATCTGAGCTACTTGGCTGTTGGCCACTCTCTAACTGTCGTGTCCAAGTAGATTCAATTTTCATAGCTTCACTTTTGAATAGTTTAAGTGCATGAATATAATTTTTAAATAGCTTTCATTAAATAAATACCAAAAATATTTTTCTTATCAGTCCAGTTTTTTACCAAGCTAAACCCTGATTTTTTTGCTAACTCAGAAAATTCTTTTATAGAATATTTATAGGAACATTCAGTATGTATACTTTCTCCCTTTTCAAAGGAGAATTCTAAACTATCAATTTTAATAACCTGCTTAATATCACTAACAAGGTGCATTTCAACTCTTCCAAGTTTTTCGTTATAAAAGGCTTTATGAGAAAATTCAGAGATATTTATGGCGGCATCTAGTTCACCTTTCATTCTATGTAGAAGATTCAAATTAAAGTCAGCGGTATGACCTTCTGCATCATTGTAAGCTTGATTAAAAATCCCAGCATCTTTCTTCATATCTACGCCAATTAAAAATGTGCCGTCATCACCGAGTAAATGCCGGGCATTTTTTAAAAATTGAATGGCTTGACTTGGGTTTAGATTGCCGATGGTAGAACCAGGGAAAAAAGCAAGCCGCTTTGACGAATCAAAATTAGCACTTTCTGGCCAGTCTATTGGCTCCATAAAATCTGCACAAATTGCTCCAACAGAAATATTACTATAATCCGAGGCAATTTCTTGTGCAGTTAAAATGAGGTGGGATTTTGAAATATCTATTGCAATATAATGCAATGGCTCTGGTAAAGCTGATAAAAGTGCTTTGATCTTAATGCTTGACCCACAACCATACTCTACAACTACTGAACCAGGCTCAACAAGCGAGTAAAGCTCTTCTTTAATATCATTAAGTAATCCTATTTCGGTTCGAGTTACGTAGTATTCTGTTGTATCGCAAATTTTATCAAAGATTTTTGAGCCGCGCTCATCATAAAAAAATTTAGGAGATATTGTTTTCTGCGGTAAAGATAGACCCTCTAAAGCAGCCTCATAAAATTCTATTTTCTTTTTTGGTTGAATGTCGACAAAATAGTCAAGATTCTTAATATTTTCATCATCCATAAAATTACATTCCAAATAAAAAATTATTTTTCGATTATTATTATTTTCGACTGCCTCATTATCGGGGGATTTAGTAGACTGTTAAAGCTAATATAAAACCACATGATACACAGAAGTTATACATGCAACTAATTCTCATATAAAATTGTCATATCTTCAGATTTTAAGCTGTCTAAATTTTTTTTAGGAAACTGAGTTATTAACAAGAAAAAACTTTCTAATGAGTCGCTTCCAGACCCAAATGCACTTGACGAAGATTTAAATCAATATTGGGAGCAAGACAATCAAGCTTGGTGGGATTGGTATGTAACGCTTGCTGATAACAAAGGTAAGGACAATACGACTAATTACGTTGATATAGAGCCGATAAAGCATTTCGACATATCGACCGATAGTGAATTAGAAGATGAGCTTTCAACTCCATATAACTTAACAGAGAATCATCATCTTGCGTTTCGCCGGGATGGATTTATCAGATTACCAAATGTTTTGTCTCCGGGAGCTGTAATTCGCTTGCGCGAGGAACTGATACACCTTCTTAACAAGACATTCCCACAAAACAATAGAAGTAAGCGCTTCCTAAGCCTGGAAATGATGTGGTTAGAGAGCACTATCATTAGGCAATACGTACTCAGCTCTCGTATTGCAAAAATTTCGGCAGACCTTCTAAGCGTAAAAAGTGTTCGCCTCTATCATGATAATGCACTTTCAAAAGAGCCTGGTTGTGGTCGCACACCATGGCATTACGATGATCATCATTTCCCTTTAGAGACAAATGATGTTGTGACCGCATGGATGCCGGCACAACCTGTACCCTTAGTCATGGGGCCCTTATCATTTGCAAAGCCGATAAGCGCTTTTCATCTCGTGAAAAATATCAATTTTAATAAAAATGACACAAGTTATGACAAAAAAGTTACAGAGGTTTTTAAGGTAAACAAAGTAGCTATTGATAGCAAACCATTTGGGATGGGTGAGGCCAGTTTTCATCATAATTTGAGTTTTCATACAGCAGGTAATAATAGGACCTCTCAGAGCCGAATAGTACTGGCTAATACATATTTCGCGGATGGAGCACGCGTGGTTAAAGACCCAACCATGGTCTCAGGAGATTGGCAAAAGTTCATTCCTGGGGTTGCCCCAGGAGGAATTGCTGCTAGCGAACTCAATCCAGTTTGCTGGCCTGTAAATAGCGAACGTAATACATAACTACACAACGAAATACTCGATTAAATTGTTAGGGTGCTAATTAAATTGAACTATGGTATAAATCAAATAGTCGAAAGTTTGAATATAATTTAAGTTTTGTATTATGGAGAAAAAAATAGATGTAATTATTATTGGTTCTGGAATAGCAGGAATAACATCTGCCTACTATCTACAAAAAAATTTTCCCAACCTTTCCTACAAGATAATTGACTCAAGAAGTGATCTAGGTGGCACTTGGGATCAAATGAAGTTTCCTGGTGTTCGTGCAGACAATGATATGTATACCTATGGATTTAGCTTTAATCCCTGGCAAGGAACTATCATAGGTAAAGGTCAGGATATTAAAAATTACATAAACGACACTGCAGAAAAATTTAATATAAAACAACATATATTATTTGATACACAAGTAACATCGTCATCTTGGGAAAATAATCAATGGATAACAAAAACCAATCGTAAAAATTTTACCAGTCAATATGTTATTTGCTGCACTGGATCACGTGATCGCAACAACCCTCATTTACCAAAGTTTAAAGGCGAAAAAAAATACCAAGGAAAAATTGTACATACTCAAGCTTGGGGGGATACAGACTATAAAAATAAAAATGTAACAATTATTGGTAGTGGATGCACTGCTATTACGATGGCGCCCTCAATAATAAAAGAAGCGAAAACAGTAACATTGGTTCAGCGCAGTCCCGCCTGGATTATAAACATTGATAGTCAAGAAAAATCGTCCCGAGGTTATAAAACATTTGAAGTCTTAAAAGATTATATATCCAGTAGATTTTTTAAAAAGTCACTTAGAAAGAAAATAATAGCTACCGATCCTTATTATAATGAGACTACCACTCCCTCATATGATTATTGGGATCAGCGGCCTGCTTCAAGCTTAGATCAAGATTATTTTAGGGCTGTAGAATCAAAAAAAGTAACGATAGTCCGCGAAGGAATTAGTAACTGGGAAACAACTGGTGTTAAATTACAAAATGGAAAAGTTATCGACAGTGATATTACTGTTATGGCAACAGGCGGTAATGCACAGCTATTAGGTGGTATTGATATTTTTGTTAATGGTAAAAAAATAAATATCAATGATACTAGTTGGTATAGGGGAATGATGTTTAGTGGGATACCAAACCTTTTTGCTCATGCGGGATATATTAATTTTAGTTGGACTGCTCGATGCGAAATAGTTAGTCAGCGTATTTGTAAAACAATTACCTATATGGAGAGAAAAAAATTAAGGAGTTGTACTCCAAGATATTTGGGTGAAAAATCGACACCATCAATACAGGCAAATTATGTATTACGAGCAATGGACCAGTTTCCCAATAGGACTTATAAATTTTATCAAAATTACTTAGTAGAATATTTAAGCTTTAAATGGGCAAAAATTAACGACGGAGCAGTAGATTTCAAATGATAATTAAAGGAATATGGATATGAAACTTGAGTCAATAGCACTTCATCATGGTTATGATCCAGATACAAATGACCAAAAAGCAGCAACGACCCCAATTTATCAAACTTCGGGGTTTACTATTGATGACACGCAGCATGGTGCAGATTTATTCGACCTTAAAGTCGAAGGAAATATTTATTCAAGAATAGGAAACCCTACTAATACGGTACTTGAAAAAAGAGTTGCGGAAATGGAAGGTGGGATTGCTGCTTTATCTCTTGCCTCTGGGATGGCTGCAATCACTTATGCTATCCAGACTATTACAAGAGCGGGTGATAATATTGTGAGTACCAATCAGCTCTACGGAGGAACATATAACTGTTTTACTCATAGCTTCCCCAAGTATGGCATTAATGTGAAAATGGTCGATGGAGCAGATTTTAAGGGTCTTGAGGAAGCAATAGACGAAAAAACCAAGGCTGTATATTGTGAGTCGATTGGCAATCCTCTAGGAAATATTATTGACCTAAAGAAATTTGCAGATATTGCTCATAAACATGGTATTCCTTTGATTGTGGACAATACTGTAGCCACACCTTATTTATGCCGACCAATTGATTTTGGAGCAGATATTGTTATTCATTCCCTTACAAAATATATAGATGGTCACGGGGCGACGATTGGTGGAATTATTGTTGATTCTGGGAAATTCGATTGGGCTAAAGAGCCAAATAAATATCCTATGCTTAATGAGCCAGATCCTTCTTACCATGGAATTGTATACACCGAACAGTTCGGACCTGCAGCTTTTATTGCCTGTTGTCGGGTTGTTCCTTTGAGGGAGACTGGAGCGTGTTTATCGCCCAATAACGCCTATATAATAATGCTGGGGCTTGAATCATTAGGCGTAAGAATGGAGCGACATTGCAATAATGCACTTACGCTAGCCAAATACTTACAAAACCACGAACGTGTGGAATGGGTAAATTATGCTGCTCTACCTAATGATAAATACAATGATGTTTGTAAAAAAATCACGAATGGTCAAGCATCGGGCATTATCAGTTTTGGTATTAAGGGTGGAAGTGATGCAGCAGCTAAATTTATTGATGCTCTTCAAATGATTTTGAGGGTACTTAGTATGGGGGATGCTAAATCACTTGCGTGCCATCCAGCATCAACATTGCATAGACAACTAACTCCAGAACAGAAAGTTTTAGCTGGCGTTAGTGAAGATTTGATAAGAATTTCAGTGGGTATTGAGCATATTGATGACATTATCCAGGATGTCGAACAAGCAATTGAGGCTTCAAAAAAATAATGACAACATAGGGCTGCATAGGACGGCCTTGCTTGCCTCAACAAATTTACAGTCCAAATAGCCTGGACGGTCAGGTTATTACTGCTCCCTCTCCCTCAAGGCTCTATTATTTTTCCTGAAAAATCAAAGCACTTTCCAGAGTCTTTTTGGTTAAGTTTACCAATAACCTTTGTCATTAGTTCAACACTTTCCTTTGGACTAAAAATATCGTGCTTAATATTGCTTAAGAAAGGTTCTGATAAATGGCTTTTGACTGTCCCCGGATGAATCCCTATCACTATATGCTCTTTGTTGGCTCTTTGTAATTCTATTGAAAGGTTATTTATCATCATATTAAGGGCAGATTTAGAACTCCGATAACTATACCAGCCACCAAGTTTATTATCAGTAATACTTCCCACTCTTGCAGTTAAAAAGACTATCTTAACTCCTTGTGATTTCTTAATAAGTGGTAAAAGTTTTTTTATTAAGAGGATAGGCCCGAAAACATTAACTTGAAATACCTTCGTCAAGCCGTCAGGATTTATGGCATTTATTGATTTTTCAGGTTTTATGTGATCTGTATGGAGAATTCCTGTTGCAATTATGATTGTACTAATAGATTCCAAATGTGATAATTTTTCTATATTTTCAAATGTTTCCTCTTTATTGTAATCAAACCCTATTGATTGAATTTTTTTATGAATGAAATCATTAGTTTTTCTGGATAACGTAACAACTTTACCTACATTTGGGTCGTCACAGTAAAATTTTGTGAATTCTTTCCCAATTGCACCAGATGAACCTGCTATTAATATATTTTCATTCATTTAAATAAAGGAGAAGGCTTTAATAATATTTGTAATTTATCATCATAAGTTATTAATATGTTGCGTAGGGGAAAATCTTCTGCAAAACTTTCCAATGTATTGTAATATCTCGGTTTAAATAGAATAAACAAGGCTTAATACTGATTATGGAAGTTTTACAAAATTATAAGCAAGTTGTTGACGCAAGGAAAAAACTTAAAGAAAAAAATATTTCCTTCATTGACTCTGCATTCATAATAAAAGTAAGGAATTTATTACGAAAGTTAGGACTTAAAAAACAAATCTCAATTGGAGATGTTAATAAAAGTTGGGATGTTCTAAGTTTTATTCAATTTATTGAAAAAAATGTAAGTAAAAATCAACCAATTCTTGATATTGGTTGTTACTGCTCTGAGTTTGTAGTTGCATTAGACGCATTGGGCTACAAAAAACTATCGGCAATTGATTTAAATCCAGGAATATCCTACATGCCAGCTCAAAATCGAATTAATTATGAAGTTTCTGATTTCATGAAATATAAACCGAAGGTAGAAAAATTTAAAGTAATTTCTGCAATATCTGTTCTTGAGCATGGTTTTGATAGAAAAAGATTTTTACAAAGTATGTCTAAAATTTTAATGCCAGATGGGTATTTATTGATTTCTTTTGATTATTGGGATAAAAAAATTGATACATCCAAAACTAGGCTTTTTGATATGGAGTGGAATATATTCTCAAGAAATGAGGTGAAAGAAATTATTGAGGAAGCAAAGGAGTTCGATCTTTTTCAGATTAATGGGCCTTCATTTAAATGCGATGAAAAAGCAATTACTCATGTCGGATATAACTATACTTTCGGACAAATTATTTTTAAAAAAAAATAATTTTATTATCAAATGAGAATACTAATTGTTACCGGTAAGTACCCACCACTTAAGTGTGGTATTGGTTTTTATACAAGAGACCTTTCGAAATCATTAAGTATTATGGGAAACGATGTATCAGTTTTATCAACATTTAGTTCAAAGGTAACAAAAAAATCTAGAGATGTCGAGTTGTTACATGGCATAAAAAATTGGAATTTTTTATCAATGTTTACTTTTTATAAAATAATAAAAAACTGGAAGCCTGATGTAATTCATGTTCAGTTTCCAGCTGATGGTTTTCATGAATCAATTGCATACTCTCTATTACCTCTATTAGGTTTTTGTTTAGGTAAAAAAATTGTAATGACCTGGCACGAATCGTTTAGCTTAAGCCATATTTTTAAGTTTTTCTTATTATCAGTGGTACCAAGTCAAATTATAGTTGTAAGGCCTAACTATAAAAGTCTACTTCTATTTTATAAATTTTTAGCAGCTCATAAAACATTTAATTTTATTCCAAACGCTTCTACCCTACCGAGTGTAAATTTATCAATCTCTCAAAAAAAACTATTAAAGAAAAAGTATATTTTAGGTAAAAGTAGATTGATTGTTTATTTTGGCTTTATCTACCCCCACAAAGGTGTAGAGAATATATTAAAAATAGCCAACCCTGAAACCGATCAAGTTGTCATTGCTGCAGATATGGAGCCTCAAAATAAATACCATAAATATCTTAAAAGTATAATTAAAAAGAAATGGAATAATAAGATTTCATTAATTAAATACATGCCAGAAAACGACTTAGCGGCCCTTCTTAGCGTTGCTGATGCGATTATTCTTCCATTTAGAGATGGGGGTGGGATATGGAATACATCAATTCATGCAGCAGTCTCTAGTCGCTCATTTTTATTAACAACATCAATCAATATAAACGGTTTTAATAAAGATTTAAATACTTATTACGGCTCAACTGATAATATAAATGAGATGAGAGATGCTCTTGATAAGTATTCAGGAACCAAAAACTTAAATAAAACGGTTACTGATAGTTGGGCTGAGATCAGTAAGAAACATATCCAAGTTTATGATAGAAATTAATTTAAAAGATATGAGTAAACTAGATGAATAAAATTAAATTATCTTTTTGTATAACTACCTTTAATAATGAAGAATTTATTTCAGCAACTCTTAAAAGTATACTTTCCCAATTTGATAAAGATATTGAAATTGTTATTGGAGACAGCAGCTCAAGCAATAAAATAGAAATCATTACAAAAGAATTTAGCAAAGAATTTCAGAATATAGTATATAAAAGGCTGAATGATGAGGGTTTTGGAATAGATCTCTCAAAAACAATTTCACTTGCAAGGGGAGAGTATTGCTGGCTATTTTCTAGTGACGATTGTATAAAAGATGGAGCAATTAATCATATTAAAGCTTTAATAGAACTATCAAATCCAAGTGTATTACTTTGTAATCGCACGATATGTAGTAAGGATTTAGTTCCTATTAAAAACTCCCCTAATTGGCTTTTGGGTGATAAAAATACAAAAAAATTTGATTTTAATAATGCCATTGACCTAAATAATTACATTACTAAATCTCAATCAATTGGCTCCTTATTTAGTTATATGAGTACCGTTATTTTTAAGAAAGACAAATGGGATAAGATTCCAATAAAAAAACCCTATATGCGCAGCCCTTACCAGCATGTTTGGAGGGTTTTTCAAATTCTTAAGGAAAAAAAATCATCCTTTAATTATACAGATAAGCAATTAGTATTATTCAGGGGAGATAATGATAGTTTTCGTGGTAAAGGCTATCCTGCACGAATATATTTAGATTTTGACGGCTATAAAGACATTATAAATCATTACTTTAAATGTAAAGAAATAAGAAATAGTTTTAAAAAATTAATGCGAAGAGAGCACCCGTTTTATTCATCATTACTTAGGGTAAGGTCAGAACTTAAATCTAAAAAGGATTGGAAAAAGTTTGAGGAAAAACTAATATATTATAATTATCCATTGATACAAATATACTTTATAAATTTTATTGGCTCTAGCAATCTTTTAGTTATTTTTTTAAGAAAGCTAAAAAAAATGATTAATTAGTCGCCAATAAAGCCACCGCTTTGATGTTGCCACAACTGATAATATAACCCTTTTTTCTTGATGAGTGACTTATGGTTTCCTTCTTCGATGATTTCTCCATTATCCATTACAATTAGTCTATCCATTGCGGCAATAGTTGATAGTCGATGAGCAATAGCAATTACAGTCTTCCCCTTCATAAGGATATCAAGACTATCTTGGATAATGACTTCTACTTCTGAATCTAGTGAACTTGTGGCTTCGTCCAAAAGTAATATGGGAGCATTTTTAAGAATAACTCTTGCAATTGCAATTCTTTGCTTTTGTCCACCCGAAAGTTTAACTCCCCTCTCCCCCACTAAAGATTTATAACCAATATTTTCGTATTGATCCTTGAGTCCCATTATAAATTGATGAGCTTGAGCTTTTTTAGCAGCAGCAATTATCTCTTTATTAGAAGAGCTAGGCTTACTATAGGCAATATTGTCTTCAATAGAACGATGAAGCAAAGATGTATCTTGAGTAACCATTGCGATATTAGATCGCAGGCTGTCTTGAGTAATGGAGTTGATATTTTTATTATCAATTAAGATCTCGCCTTTATCTAATTCATAAAACCTGAGTAAGAGATTGACCAATGATGACTTACCGGCCCCAGATCTTCCTACTATCCCAACTTTTTCTCCATGCTCAATATTCAAATTAAAGTCAGAAAAAAAACTATCGTTCTTTTGGTATGAAAAATAAACATTTTTAAATGAAATAGGAGCTTTTTTTATATCCAAATTTGAGGCATTAGGCCTATCATTTATTACCTGCTTTTTGGAAAGCATGTTGAGTCCGTCTTGACCGACGCCAATTTGCTCATATAGTGACGTCATTTCCCACATTACCCAGTGTGAGATTCCATTTAATCTTAATGACATAGCACCTGCAGCTGCCACAACTCCAATAGCAATTTCATTATTTGACCATAGAAAAAGAGCTGTTCCAGTTGTTGATACAATTAAAAGCATGCTCAGAAAATGATTGATAATTTGAATTGCAGTAATTTTACGCATTTGAAGTGTGACAGTATGTAAGAACTCTTTCATTGCATTTTTGGCATACTTAGACTCTCTGCCTGCATGAGAGAAAAGTTTGACAGTGCTTATATTAGTGTAAGCATCTGTTATTCGACCTGTCATTAGAGACCGGGCATCGGCTTGATTTTTCGAGAGTTTTGCAAGTTTAGGAATAAAATAAAATAATGTCGTAATATATATACTTAGCCATATTAAGAACGGAAAATATAGTAAGGTATTTAGACTTCCAACCAAAACGATCATGGTAGTAATATAAACAATCACATAGACTAAAATATCAGACAATATAAACCACATGTCTCTTAAGGCAAGGGTAGTCTGCATAACTTTTGCAGCTATTCGACCAGAAAATTCATTGTTATAAAAATCAATACTTTGATTAAGTAATAGACGATGAAAATTCCATCTCATTCGCATCGGAAAAGTACCCGCAAGTGTTTGGTGTTTTATCATGGTTCTAATAGCAACAAAAAACGTGCTACCAATTAAAATGGCTATGATTAATAGAAGAAAATGCATGTGGTTATTGAAAAATTGACTAGGGTCACTCGTTATCATTAAGTCAATTATCTTCCCTAAAACGGCATAAAGGATTGCCTCAAAACTTGCTATGGCAGCAGTTAACAGTGCCATTAAGCCAATATATATCTTGATATCTTTAATGCATAGCCAAGCAAATTTAAATAAAGATTTAGGGGGTGTTTTTATAAGATCTTTGGGGAACGGACTAACTAAATTTTCAAACCATTGAAACATATAGCGCAGCTACTCCTGAAAGTGAAAGTTTTGTATTAATTAAAAATTATTATTAAAGAAAGTATTAGTTGAATAACAAAAATACAAACAGAAAGGAAGTGGAGTATAGAAAATATCTTTTTTGCATTCTTAACATTTTTAAGCTCCAAATCCCTATATTTATTGACCTTAGGGGTAATAAAAAATTGATTAATAAAAAATCCTAAAAAAATTATTACAGATAAAGTTTGATCCAATAGATTAAATTCTCTAAAAGTAAAGACTATTAGTAAGGCTGATATCACTAATCCAAAAGTAAAAAGTCTTGGGAAAAATTTCCTTAAAAACTTTTTAGCCCCATCGGCAGTCAAAACATTAAATACTATTGGTGAAATTAGAACCATAAAAGAAATCATGGCTCCGAATAGAGTTGCTGCAAGAAAGTTTATCATTTAAATCCCTGGTAAATAATGTCTAATTTTTGTCGGCTACAAATTTCAATACAGCGCTGTTGATACAATAACGTTTACCACTTGGTGGGGGTCCATCATTAAATACATGCCCCAAATGAATGCCAGAACTCGCACTAAGTACCTCTATCCTATTTCCGTCTTCTTTATAGATTAAGGAGCCTGGAATGGGATCAAAAAAACTTGGCCAACCAGTGCCACTCTTAAACTTTTTATCGCTTCTAAATAAACGCTCTCCTGTAATTGGATCGACATAATATCCTGGATCTTTATTATCTAATAATGAGCCAGTAAATGGCAGCTCTGTACCACTTTCAAAAGCAATTTTTTTTTGTTCTGGGCTTAAGGTTTGCATACCAAACCAACGCCAAAATTCTTTAGGGTCTCCATCATACCCTGTATATCTAGATATTTCCTTACCCCCTTCAAACATGACTATAGTTGGGGTTGCCCATACAGCTTCTTTTAATGTCCAGCCAACAGGAACCTCTAAACTATAAGTATTTTTTATTGCGAAAGATGGCTTCCAGTTAGCCGTAACGTCTCTTTCAAATGCTTTGCAGGAACCACATGTCTTAGATTCAAAAACTACTAGTTGCTTGTCAGCTAAAATATTCCCATCTAAACGATTATCGTCATTCAATTTTTGATCTCCAGCCTGTGATATTAATGAAATAAATAAGAAAGGCAAAGCAACAATTAAGTTTTTCTGAAGCCGAAACAACAAAGATATAGTTTTCATATGCTTTCTTTAGTTAATTAATCCTACTTAATACGATTCAATTCATCAAAGAAAGTTCTAAATTTTTAAAGCGTTTATAAAATTTATTGCTTAAAAAAATATACATATACCATATAGGGGTATATAGTATAATAAAAATTAGGAGAATAATTATGAAAAAAAATTGTCAAGCTAATCATCCAGATTATAAAAAACATATTCCAAGAATAAATAAAGTAGTAGGTCAACTAAATGGAATAAAAAAAATGATTGAAGATAAAAGATATTGTCCAGAAATCATCACCCAACTAAAAGCGGTAAGTTCAGCCTGCCAATCTTTAGAAATCATTATGCTTCAAAAGCACCTTGAAAAATGTGTCATGGAAGCATTTTATTCAAAAGATAAGAATGTACAGGATGAAAAAATTAAGGAGCTCACCAATTTATACAAACGATGATAAAAATGAATAAAATTTATATAACATTTATTTGGCTCTCAATTAGTTTTCAATCAAGTATTCAAGCAGCGCCAATGAATTTTAAGGGCTCCACAACCTTTATGACTTCAATTAGCAAAAATTACTCCGACCTGGAACTGAGCTATGCAATTACCTCAAAAGATTCACTAGGTTTACATGCCTATGAAAGCAAAGGAAATGACTACAAGATTAGATCAGACGAGTTATTTCATTTAAGAAAATTGATGAGAATAAATGCTATTAACTCACAGACAAATTTATGGCTTTTTACTGCAGCTGGAATAATGAACGTTAAAAAAGGATTGAAAGATAAAGAGTATTCTTTCTTAAGCCCTACATTGCAATTTGATTACGAAACAAAACGAGTCTATGGATTAATCTCACATAAATTTTTAAGAGCTGGGCATGAGAATTTTGATACTAGTAAAATTGAAGCTGGTTTTTCATTTTATGAAACAGGCTATAATGAAACACAACCATGGCTTATTTTAAAAGCTAAAAATACTAATAGTATATTTACTAAAATTGAATATACCTCT
>Ga0209192_10002000_pt1 | contig 15224 bp, 26 predicted proteins | sample ArcticOcean_MG_C_11_FD_187433 | JGI IMG/M metagenome (GOLD analysis project Ga0209192, IMG submission 187433) | Marine microbial communities from western Arctic Ocean - ArcticOcean_MG_CB2_154 (SPAdes) (version 2) | ecosystem: Environmental > Aquatic > Marine > Oceanic | place: Arctic Ocean... | reverse complement strand
AAAAGTAACTGAGAAAAAAGTAACTGAGAAAAAAGTAACTGAGAAAAAAGTAACTGCTAAGAGAGTTAGTGATAAATCACTACAATCAGTTTTGTCTCCTCACGTTACTGAGAAAGCAACTATGGTTGCCGATAAGCTTAATCAGGTAGTTTTTAAAGTTAGAAAAACTGCAACAAAAATGCAAGTAAAAGAAGCAATTGAGTCGATGTTTAAGGTAGATGTTAAAGCAGTTAATCTATTAAACGTCAAAGGTAAAACAAAAAAAGCGAGTCGAAATACAATGGGCAAAAGATCTGACTGGAAGAAGGCCTACGTAAGTATTAAGGCTGGACAAGAAATTAATTTTACGGGTGAATAGGGAGATATAGATGGCAATTATAAAAGTAAAACCAACCTCACCTGGTAGACGTGGGCTTCAGAAAGTAGTTACACCAGATATGCATAAAGGGAAACCTTACGCACCGCTATTAGAAAAAAAACATAGTAAAGCTGGTCGTAATCACCATGGAAGGATTACTGTAAGACATCAAGGCGGAGGCCATAAGCAACACATCCGTATAGTTGATTTTAAGAGAACAAAAGATGGAATACCAGCAAAAGTCGAGAGAATAGAATATGATCCTAATAGATCAGCTCGCTTAGCTTTGCTTTGCTACGCTGATGGAGAAAGAAGGTATATTATTGCACCAAAAGGTGTGCAAGCTGGTGAAGAATTAATGAATGGTATTGATGCACCATTCAAAGTGGGTAACACACTTCCACTTAAGAATATTCCAGTTGGTAGCACACTTCACTGTATAGAGTTGAAACCTGGTAAAGGTGCTCAAATGGCAAGATCTGCTGGCACATCTATACAATTGCTTGCACGTGAAGGGGCGTATGCTCAATTAAGATTACGATCAGGCGAAGTAAGGAAGGTACATGTTGACTGCAGAGCAACAATCGGAGAAGTTGGTAACGATGAGCACTCATTAAGATCTATTGGTAAAGCTGGAGCAATGAGATGGAGAGGAGTTCGTCCAACAGTTAGAGGTGTAGTGATGAATCCAGTTGATCACCCACACGGAGGTGGTGAAGGGAAAAGTTCTGGAGGTAGACATCCAGTTAGTCCTTGGGGAACCCCAACAAAAGGATATCGTACACGAAACAATAAACGTACTGACAATATGAGACTCAGTCGAAGACCATCAAATAAAAGGTAAAAAATATGTCACGCTCAATTAAAAAAGGACCATTCGTTGACTCACATCTCGCAAAAAAAGTTGATGTTGCGGCTGCGAATAGAGATCGTAAACCAATAAAAACTTGGTCAAGACGTTCAACAATCCTACCAAATTTTATTGGTTTGACTATTGCTATTCATAATGGGCGCCAGCATATCCCTGTATTAATTGTAGAGAATATGGTGGGGCATAAGCTAGGTGAGTTTGCATTAACCAGAACTTTTAAAGGTCACACAGGTGACAAAAAGGCAAAGGAATAAATTATGGCAAATGAAGTTTCAGCAATTTTAAAGGGCGTTAGAATTTCACCTCAAAAGGCTAGGTTAGTAGCTGATCTTATTAGAGGTAAGAAAGTCGATAATGCTTTAAATATCCTTAATTTCAGCCCAAAAAAAGGAGCAGAGATTATTAAAAGGGTAGTTGAATCAGCAATAGCAAATGCGGAAAATAACAATGGGGCTGACATAGACGAACTTAAAATAAAAACTATTTATATTGACAAAGGCGCAGTTTTAAAACGGATTCGTGCAAAAGCCAAAGGTAGTGCAGGAAAAATTCTTAAACCAACTAGTCACATTACTGTGATTGTAGGAAATTAAAAGAGATAATTATGGGACAAAAAGTAAATCCAATTGGTTTTCGATTAGCAGTTAAAAAAAACTGGTCATCAAAATGGTTCTCAAATTCAAAGAATTTTGCTGGGCTATTACAAAACGATATAAAAGTAAGGGCATTCTTAAATAAAAAATTAGTTAATGCAGCGGTGAGTAAAATTATAATTGAACGACCAGCCAAAAATGCAAAGATTACTATTTATAGTGCTAGGCCAGGTATTGTGATTGGAAAGAAAGGAGAAGATATTGAAACTCTCCGAGCTAGCTTACAAAATTTGATGGGTATACCAGTTCAGTTAAATATTGAGGAAGTTAGAAAGCCAGAAATTGAGGCTTCACTAATTGCACAAAGTATCGCTCAACAGCTTGAGAAAAGGGTTATGTTCAGAAGAGCCATGAAGAGAGCTATGCAAAATGCAATGAGACTAGGAGCACAAGGAATTAAAATTAGAGCTGCTGGAAGATTAAACGGGATAGAGATTGCTAGATCCGAATGGTACCGAGAAGGTAGAGTTCCTCTTCATACGCTTCGCGCTGATATTGATTATGGTGTTGCCAGAGCTCAAACCACTTATGGAATTATTGGTATAAAAGTTTGGGTGTTTAAGGGCGAAATTTTTGAAGACAATAAAAAAGTTGTTGTTAACGAAGTTGATGTAGATCAAAGAATAGAAGACAAATCTAAAAGTGCACCAAAGAAAACATTAAAAACTGCTTCTAAGAAAGTGAAATCAGAAACAGAATCAGAATCAGAAAAGAAAACCGTTAAAGTTGCAGTAAAGAAAAAAGTGGTTTTAGATGACGCACCTAAAGCAAAAACTAATGAAACTAAGAAAGATGAGGCATAACTATGTTACAGCCAGCTAGATCAAAATACAGGAAGCAACACAAAGGAAGAAATCGCGGCCTTGCAACTACTGGTAACAAGGTGAGTTTTGGTGATTTTGGTCTTAAATCAATCGGAAGAGGAAGAATCACTGCAAGACAAATAGAAGCTGGAAGAAGAGTTATGACTAGACATATTAAAAGAGGTGGGCGAGTTTGGATTAGAATATTTCCAGATAAACCGATCACTAAAAAACCTGCTGAAGTAAGAATGGGTAAAGGAAAGGGAAGTGTTGAGTATTATGTAGCTGAAATTCAGCCTGGAAAAATGTTGTATGAAATGGACGGTGTTTCTGAAACAATTGCGAGAGAAGCGTTTAGATTGGCTGCAGCAAAGCTACCGTTACTGACAGTTTTTGCTACTAGACATGTGGGTTGATAAGGAGAAAAAATGAAAACAATTGACTTAAGAAAAAAATCTACAGATGAATTAGAGAAAGAATTACTCGACATAAGGAAAGCTCAGTTTTCAGCGCGTATGCAAATCTCTACTCAACAGTCAAACAAAACAGATCAGCTTGGAAAGTTTCAAAAAGACATAGCCAGGATAAAGACAATTCTTGCTGAAAAATTAAATCAATCATAATTATGGGCGATAAAGAAAAAATGGAAGATAAATCTATAACAACTAAAAAAGCACCAGTAAAGACTGAAGCTAAAAAAGCACCAGTAAAGACTGAAGCTAAAAAAGCACCAGTAAAGACTGAAGCTAAAAAAGCACCAGTAAAGACTGAAGCTAAAAAAATTGTTCGCACGGTAACTGGGAAGGTAGTCAGTAACAAAATGGACAAGACTATTACTGTACTAGTTGAAAGAAAAGTAAAGCACCCACTTTATGGAAAATATATAAATAAATCGAATAAATTTCATGCTCATGATGAAAAGAATGAAATTAATGAAGGTGATGTGGTTCAAATAACAGAACATAAGCCCATTTCAAAAAGTAAGTCATGGGTGGTAACAAAAGTTGTTACTAAAGGACAGGGATAAAAGGTATACAACTCGAATATTGAGTTATATATAAAATTAACATATAATGCAGCTTCTTTTTAAGGCGCTCGTATTACATTTAGCTAGCGCCCCAATACTGACCGTGGCGCTAGCTTTAAATTTAAGCTGGTAATTTAAGCGGATTAAGTTGGAGATTATTTCATGATACAAATGCAGTCAAGATTAGATGTTGCAGACAATACAGGTGCACGCACAGTTATGTGTATCAAAGTCTTAGGTGGTTCTAAAAGACGTTATGCGTCAATAGGAGACATTATTAAGGTTAGTATAAAAGATGCAGCTCCAAGAGGCCGAGTAAAAAAAGGTGAAGTATATGATGCTGTAGTTGTAAGGACAGCAAAAGGTGTTCGTCGCTCTGATGGGTCATTGATTAAATTTGATAGTAATGCAGCTGTTCTCTTAAATCCGAAGTTAGAGCCAATTGGAACAAGAATTTTTGGACCAGTTACGAGAGAGTTGAGAACAGAAAAATTTATGAAAATTGTTTCTCTAGCATCAGAAGTTATTTAGGAGTATCAAAGTGAATAAAATTCGCAAAGGCGATAAAGTAATTATAAATACTGGTAAAGATAAAGGAAAGCAAGGGATTGTATCTGATCTTATAGGCGAAAAGCGTGTAGTAGTTGAAGGTCTAAATATGGTTAAGAAGAATACAAAGCCGAACCCGGGTAAAGGTGAACAAGGTGGAATTATAAGCAAAGAAATGCCTTTAGACATCTCTAATATTGCTATTTTTAATAATGTTACTTCAAAAGCTGACAAAGTCACTTTTAAAACATTGAAAGATGGTAAAAAAATTAGAATCTTTAAATCTAATCAAGAAGCAATCGACGTTTAGGAAAAAATATGGCTAGACTAAAACAATTTTATTTTGACACTGTTGTAAAAGAACTTACAAAGCAATTTAAATATAGCTCTGTAATGGAAGTGCCAAGAATTACTAAGATAACACTGAATATGGGTGTTGGAGACGCTGTTGCAGATAAGAAAGTAATGGATAACGCGGTTGGAGATATGGAAAAAATAGCTGGTCAAAAACCAATTGTAACTTTATCTAAGAAATCAATAGCAGCATTTAAAATTAGAGATGATTACCCAGTTGGTTGTAAAGTAACTTTAAGAAAGTCAAACATGTACACTTTTTTAGATCGCTTAATTAATATTGCTATTCCTAGAGAGAGAGATTTTAGGGGCTTATCAGCAAAATCATTCGATGGTCGCGGTAATTTTAATATGGGCATTAAAGAGCAAATAATTTTTCCAGAAATTCAGTATGACAAAATAGATAAGTTAAGAGGAATGAATATCACAATTACAACTACAGCTAAAACTGATGAAGAAGCAACTGCGCTTCTAACATCGTTTAGTTTTCCATTCAGAAAGTCAGTTAAAGAAGTTTCAGTGGAAGATGTTGCTCCAGTAGAAGAAACTCAGCAGGGAGATAAATAATTATGGCTAAATTATGTATGACTAAGCGGGAAGAAAAAAGAAGGAAGATGGTTGAAAAGTTTAAAGCTAAACGTCTAGCGTTGAATGAAATTATTAATAATGCTAGCGCCTCAAGAGAGGATCGAGCAGAAGCTAGAAGTAAACTTCAGAATCTACCTCGCAATTCAAGTCCAGTTAGATTAAGAAATAGATGTGCTTTAACAGGTCGCCCAAGAGGTGTTTATAGTAAATTTGGTATTGCTAGAGGAAGTCTACGCGAGCTTATGTTAGCTGGCGAAGTTCCTGGCATTACTAAAGCAAGCTGGTAAAGGGGAAAAAATATGAGTATGCAAGACCCAATCGCAGATATGTTAACCCGAATTAGGAATGGCCAAATGAGAAATAAAGTCACAGTATCCATGCCGGCATCTAAGGTTAAACAATCAATTGCTAATGTTTTAAAAGCTGAAGGATATATTGAAGGTTTTGGAATTACTGCAAATGACGGTAAACCATTACTTAATATTGACTTGAAATATTATGCTGGTCAGCCTGTTATTGAAACAATCGAAAGAGTTAGTAAGCCTAGTTTGAGAGTTTATAAAGGAAGTGATGAACTTCCGCGAGTAATGAATGGGCTTGGAGTTGCTATTGTAACGACTTCCAAGGGTGTTATGACTGACATTAAAGCAAGAGCTGCTGGAATTGGTGGCGAAGTGCTTTGTTATGTGTCTTAGGAGAAAATAATGTCACGAATTGCAAAAAACCCAGTAGTTATTCCAGATAAAGTAGAGGTAAATATTGTCGCCGGTGAAATCACAATTAAGGGTCCATTAGGAGAGCTTAAACAAGAGTTAACAGGTGATGTTGAAATTAAAAAACAAGAGAACATTCTTACTTTTGAAGCAACAAGAACAGCAAAATTTTCAAGAGCAATGTCAGGAACGATTAGATCGCTTGTTCAAAATATGGTGATTGGAGTTTCTTCAGGTTTTGAGAAAAAGTTAACATTAATAGGTGTTGGATATAAAGCAGCCGTTCAAGGAAATAAAGTAAATCTTGAGCTTGGTTTTTCTCATCCTGTAAACCATCAATTACCAGATGGCGTAACTGCTCAAACACCAAGTCCAACAGAAATCGTTTTGAAAAGCTCAAGCAAACAAATGATAGGGCAAGTTGCAGCAGAAATTAGAGCTTATAGACCACCAGAACCTTATAAGGGAAAAGGTGTTCGCTACTCTGATGAGCATGTAGTAATTAAAGAAGCTAAAAAAACTTAGAGGTTGAATGATGACTAATGAAAACATAAGAATCAGAAGGGCTCGTAAAACAAGAGCTAAGATTGCAGAATTAAATATAACGCGGTTAACAGTGCATCGCTCAAATACAAATATATATGCTCAGATTATAGATGGAAAGAACAATAAAGTTCTTGCTGCAGCATCAACACTAGAGGCTGATGTTAAAAAGAAACTAAAAAATACCAGCAATAAAGAAGCAGCAGTAGAAATTGGTAAAAGAATTGCTGAGAAAGCTGTTAAAGCAGGTATTAAAGTTGTTGCTTTTGATCGCTCAGGATTTAAATACCATGGCCGAATTAAAGCCTTAGCAGAAGCTGCTAGAGAAAATGGCTTAACCTTCTAACAATATTAGGAAACAAGATGGCACAAGATAATAAAAAAGCAGACTACCAAAATCAGACTGACGGCTTAAGAGAGAAAATGATTAACGTTAATAGGGTTACTAAGGTTGTTAAAGGTGGCCGTATTATGAGTTTCGCAGCTCTGGCAGTAGTGGGAGATGGTGATGGTGCAGTTGGAATGGGTAAAGGTAAGGCAAGAGAAGTGCCTTTAGCAGTTCAAAAAGCAATGGATGAAGCAAAAAGAGGCATGGTGAAAGTTGATCTTGTGAACGGAACTTTACATCATTCGGTTATTGGAAGGCACGGTGCAGCAAAAGTCTTAATTCAACCAGCTTCAGAAGGTACAGGCATTATTGCTGGCGGAGCAATGAGAGCAATTTTTGAGGTGATGGGCATTACAGATGTAACTGCAAAATGTATCGGATCTGCTAATGCATATAACGTTGTTAGAGCTACACTAAATGGATTAGCTTCGACTAACAGTCCTGCAACAATAGCGGCTAAAAGAGGTAAAACGGTTGAAGAGATAAGAGGTTAATTTTATGGCTAATGAAATGATAAAAGTGACATTAATTAAAAGTTTAATTGGAAGAACGGCTTCTCAAAAAGGAACCGTTGTCGGATTAGGTTTAAAAAAAATGCATCACACAGTTGAACTAAAAGACACCCCGGAAGTTCGTGGAATGATTAACGCAGTAAATTTTATGCTTAAAGTAGAGAGTTAATAAAAATGAAATTAAATACAATTAAACCAGCAGAAGGATCAACTAAGCCAGCTCGTAGAGTAGGGCGAGGAAATGGTTCTGGTTTCGGAAAAACAGCTGGAAGAGGCATTAAAGGTCAAAAATCTAGAACAGGTGGATTTCATAAGGTCGGGTTCGAGGGTGGACAAATGCCAATTCAAAGAAGACTACCAAAAAGAGGTTTTAGATCCTTAACTAAAAAGTTTAATGCAAAAATAAGAACAAGTGAATTAGGCAAGTTAGATTCAGAGATAGTCGACTTACTGAGCCTTAAAGCAGCGAATTTGGTATCTGAAATTACGTTGAATGCAAAAATATATCTATCAGGTGAGGTTAAAAAGAAGTTCACTATTCAAGGTATTTCATTAACTGAGGGAGCCAGGAAAGCAATTGAGGCCGCAGGCGGAAAGATAATACAGGTTAAAGAAACAAATTTTGAATTAGCAAATAAGGCAGCGTCAGAAAAATCAGCAGCTAAAAAAGTAGCAGTTAAAGAAGCAAAAGCTAAAAAATCAGGAGCTAAGCCAGCAGCTAAAGAAGCAAAAGAAAAGCCAGCAGCTAAAGAAGCAAAAGAAAAGCCAGCAGCTAAAGAAGCAAAAGAAAAGCCAGCAGCTAAAGAAGCAAAAGAAAAGCCAGCAGCTAAAGAAGCAAAAGAAAAGCCAGCAGCTAAAGAAGCAAAAACTAAGCCAGTAGATAAAAAGGATTAATTTTTGGCTCAAAATAATTCTCTTGGTGGAATAGGAAAAATGAGTGAATTAAAAAGTCGCTTATTGTTTCTTCTTGGCGCATTAATAATTTTTCGCCTAGGCGCGCATATTCCTGTTCCAGGAATCGACCCATTAGAGCTTAAAAAACTTTTTGATACACAAAGTGGCGGCATTCTTGGGATGTTTAATATGTTCTCTGGAGGAGCTTTAAGTCGGTTTACTGTTTTTGCTCTTGGCATAATGCCTTATATTTCGGCGTCAATTATTATGACGCTTTTAACCTCGATGAATGCAAGATTAAAAGATCTTAAAAAAGAAGGTCAAGCGGGTCAAAGAATAATCACTAATTATACAAGACAAGCCACTGTATTTTTAGCAACCTTTCAAGCATTAGGAATCAGTGTGGCATTGGAGTCTCAGCCCGGTCTTGTATTAGATCCTGGATTACTTTTTAGGTTGACAGCTATTGTTACATTAGTTAGTGGCACAATGTTTTTGGTTTGGTTAGGAGAGCAGATAACTGAACGTGGAATTGGAAATGGTATTTCTATGATTATTATGGCAGGAATTGTGGCAGGACTCCCAAGTGCACTAGGTAATACTCTTGAATTAACAAGAACAGGAGCCTTTTCTATTCCTTTAGTATTCTTCCTTATAATTGCAATCGTTTTAGTAACGGCGGTAGTTGTTTTTGTTGAAAGAGGCCAAAGAAGAATTACAATTAATTATGCTAAAAGACAAGTTGGAAATAAAATGTATGGGGGGCAGTCTTCTCATTTACCACTTAAAATAAATCAAGCTGGTGTTATTCCTGCTATTTTTGCTTCTAGTGTAATTCTTTTTCCAGCAACAATAGCTGGTTGGTTTGGTACAAATGAAAATATGTACTGGTTAAAAGATATAAGTGCAGCAATTTCACCAGGACAACCAATTTATATATTGTTGTTCGGAACAGCAATTATCTTTTTTGCATACTTTTATACTGCAATTACATTTAATCCAGGTGAAACAGCAGATAATTTGAAGAAAGGTGGGGCATTTGTTCCTGGAATAAGGCCGGGAGAGCAAACAGCTCGATATATAGATACAATTGTTGGGCGATTAACATTAATCGGAGCAATTTACATAACCGCTGTATGTTTGGTTCCTGAATTTTTAATACTAAAATTTAATACTCCATTTTACTTTGGTGGAACTTCTCTACTAATTATTGTTGTTGTTACGATGGATTTTATGACCCAAGTTCAATCTCAGATGATGAATTATCAGTACGACGGTTTGTTGAAAAAAGCAAACTTTAAGAATAATTCTGGAAGTAGAGGTATTTAGTTATGGGGAAAGAAGATGTACTAGAAATGGAGGGAGAAGTTTTAGAAAACCTTCCAAATGCAACATTTAAAGTAAAGCTAGAAAATGGACATGAGGTACTAGGTTACATTTCGGGAAAGATGAGAATGAATTATATTAGAATCTTGCCCGGAGATAAGGTAACTGTTGAAATTTCACCTTATGATCTTACAAAGGGACGAATAACATTTAGAGAAAAATAAATTTAATCTGATCGAAATTAAGGAAATATTATGAGAGTTAGATCATCAGTAAAAGCATTATGTAGGAATTGTAAAGTGATTCGAAGAAAAGGGGTGGTTAGAGTTATTTGTAAAGAGCCACGTCATAAACAGAGACAAGGTGCGTGTCATTAATTTTACGTTGTTAAGAGAGCAAAAAATAGTTATAATTTAAGGCTTTATTGAAATAATGCCGTTTTTATTGGAGTAATGTGTATGGCCCGTATTGCAGGAGTAAATGTACCAGATAATAAGCATACCGAGATAGCATTAACATCTATCTATGGTGTTGGTAGAATAACAGCTAAAAAAATATGTGCTGCTGCTGGCATTGAAGTGACATCAAAACTCAAAGATTTGAATGAGGCTGATATTGAAAAGCTAAGGGATCAATTAAATAGCTTTATAGTTGAAGGAGACCTTCGACGAGAAGTGCAGATGAATATTAAGCGTCTAATGGATCTGGGCTGTTACAGAGGTGTAAGGCATCGAAGGGGTTTGCCAGTTAGAGGGCAAAATACAAAAAATAATGCAAGAACTAGAAAAGGTCCTATACGTGCAATTAGGAAATAATAAAGGGTAAATCAGAATGGCAAAAGATAATATAAGAGTAAAAAAGAAAGTTAAAAAAAGTGTTGTAGAAGGTATAGCTCATATACACGCTTCTTTTAATAACACCATTATTACGATCACCGATAGACAAGGAAATGCTTTGTCATGGGCTACTTCTGGCGGGGCCGGATTTAAGGGGTCAAGGAAAAGTACTCCATTTGCGGCACAGGTTGCAGCCGAAGCAGCTGGAAAAGCGGCGCAAGAATTTGGCGTAAAAAATATTGAAGTTAGGATTAAAGGGCCAGGCCCAGGAAGAGAATCATCTGTAAGAGCTCTAAATTCAGTAGGTTTAAAAATAACAAGCATTCAGGATGTAACACCAGTGCCTCACAATGGATGTAGACCACCAAAGAAGAGAAGAATTTAATTTTGTTTAGTTGTAAGAAACTAATAGGAGAATAGAATTGGCTAGAAATCTTGACCCAAAATGTCGTCAGTGCCGAAGAGAAGGTGAAAAACTTTTTCTTAAAGGTGAAAAATGCTTTACTGACAAATGCGCAATAGAAAAAAGAAATTACCCGCCTGGACAACACGGACAAAGAAGAGCTTCTCGCCTTTCTGACTATGGTGTTCAGCTAAGAGAAAAACAAAAGCTAAGAAGAATGTATGGAATCTTAGAAAAGCAATTCCGTGGTTATTATGCTGAAGCAGATAGAAGGAGAGGAATAACTGGCGAGAATCTTTTACAATTACTTGAGTGCAGATTAGATAATGTAACTTACAAAATGGGAATGGGCGCCTCAAGAACAGAAGCACGTCAAGTTGTAAAACATAATAGTATTCTTGTGAATGGTAAGAGAGTAAACATACCTTCATACCAAGTTAAGCCAGGTGATGAAGTTTCTATTGATAGCAATTCAAAAGATCAATTAAGAATTAAGGCTGCTCTAGAGGCCGCAGAAGAAAGAGGCTTTCCAGAATGGTTAGAAGTCGACATAAAGGCGTTTAAAGGATTATTTAAGAACAAGCCTGAACGTGACGATCTTCCTGCAACAATTAATGAGTCATTAGTTGTTGAGCTTTATTCAAAATAATTTAGTTAAGTAACAATAAAAAAAGGATACTTATGGAAATTAACCCAACAGAATATTTAAAGCCTAGCGTAGTCGATGTAGACATAATTGGACCTGAAAGAGCGAAGGTAGTTATTTCGCCAATGGAAAGAGGTTTTGGGTTTACATTAGGAAATGCAATAAGAAGAGTCCTGCTTTCATCAATCCCTGGATTTGCTATTACACAGGTTAAAATTGATGGCGTAGTTCATGAATATTCAACCTTAGATGGTGTTCAGGAAGATGTGGTAGATGTGCTTCTTAATATTAAAAAAATAGCTTTAAGGATGCACAATAAATCTGAAGCTACAATTACACTAAATAAAAATGAAGAAGGTCCTGTAACTGCTGGTGATTTTGATGTTGGCCCTGATGTGGACGTTATAAATCCAGACCATATTGTTGCACATCTTAATAAAGGCGGTAAATTAAATATCGAAGCTAAAGTAGAGATGGGAAGAGGCTATCAGCCTGTACCAGCCAGGACTAAGGGCTCAGAAAGTGATAACGTACTAGGCTTTATTATGATTGACGCGTCTTTTAGCCCGATCACAAAAGTTAGTTATGTTGTTGAAAGTGCTAGAGTTGAGCAGCGCACTGACTTAGATAAGTTAATTATGGATGTAGAAACAAATGGTGTAGTTGATGCGGAACAAGCAATTCGAGATGCAGCAAGAATCCTAATGGGTCAATTATCTGTATTTGCTAATCTTGAAAGTGAATTAACGGAAGTAGAAGTTCAACAAGCACCAGTTATTGACCCTTTACTCCTAAGGTCAGTAGATGATCTCGAGCTAACAGTGAGGTCAGCAAATTGCTTAAAAGCGGAAAATATTCATTATATCGGTGATTTAGTTCAGAGAAATGAAAGTGATTTATTAAAAGCACCAAACTTAGGAAGAAAATCACTAAATGAGATTAAAGATATTTTAAGTACAAAAGGCTTATCATTAGGAATGCCTGTTGAAAACTGGCCACCGGCTGGTGCAGAGACAGCATAATCAGAAAGAATATGGAGTAATAAAATGCGACACGGAAAAAAACATAGAAAGCTCAACAGGACAAGTAGCCACAGAAAAGCTTTGTTTAAGAATATGGCAAACTCATTATTGAAACATGAGATAATTAGGACTACCTTACCAAAGGCTAAGGAACTAAGAAAAATTGCTGAACCATTAATTACTCTTGGTAGAGATTCAAGCTTACATAATAAACGGCTTGCATTCAGCCGATTAAGAGATAGAGATATTGTTGTGAAGCTATTTGGTGAGATTGGGCCTAGATATAGTGAAAGAAATGGTGGTTATACACGAATATTAAAATGTGGTTTTCGTAAGGGTGATAATGCACCTATGGCCTATATTGAACTTGTAGATCGCCCATTAGATGGACCAGTAGTAGAAAATAAAGATGTAAAGACAAAAGCAGTTGAACCTAAGATTGTTAAAGAAGTAGAAACTGATTCTACAGATAAAAAAGAAAGTAAAGAAGCTAAAGCAAAAAAGTAAAATTATGATTAAATTAAATAATAAAAAAGCCAGCTTTGCTGGCTTTTTTATTATTTTGATTAAACTTAATGAAAAATCAATATAATAGATATAAACAGTATTGATAGTTAAGCTAACAAAAATATGAAAAAAAACACTGAAAAAATAGAAAGCCTAACAAAAACCTTAGAACAAATCGATTTCTTACTTAAACAGCAAGGTGAGTCAGAAAATATATTGAGCTTTACAGATGCAGAAAAGTATAAATTAATTAAGAATTTGGCAAGCAAAGAAAGTCTAAAGACCCTTAAGAGCTTATTGAATAATCTTCACTCATCTGATGTTGCTGATATTCTTGAAGCTTTACCGCTAGAGAGAAGATTGGCAATCTGGGAGTTAGTAAAGTCAGAGAATGATGGTGATATTCTCGTAGAGGTTTCTGATGTTGTAAGACAAACCCTGATAGCAGACATGGATAACACTGAGTTATTAGCTGCTGCAGAACAATTAGATACAGATGAAATTGCAGATATAGCTAGTGATCTTCCCGGCGACGTTTTAAATGATTTACTTGAAAGTCTAGATGTACAAAATAGAGAAAGATTGGAATCAGCGCTATCATATCCTAATGAATCAGTCGGGGCATTAATGGACTTTGACATTGCAACAATTCGTGATGATATAAGTCTAGAAGTAGTGCTAAATTACCTTAGGAAAATAAAAAAGTTACCCGATCATACTGATAAATTGTTCGTAGTGGATCGGTTTGGATCAATTCTCGGTGTATTACCTTTAGAGAGAATTTTGGTTGGTGAGTCACAGTCAATTGTTAAAGATGTAATGGCCACTGATGCGGTTACTTTTAAGCCAAAAGATACAGCCCATGAAGCATCAAACGCATTTGAGCGTTATGATCTTGTTACAGCGCCGGTTGTTGATGAGACAGGAAAATTACTCGGTCGACTAACCGTTGATGCAGTAATGGATTACATTCGTGATGAGACAGAAAATGAGAAATTTTCTATGGTAGGACTAAGGGATGAGGATATGTTCTCATCTATATGGAAATCAGTTCAGAACCGTTGGGCTTGGTTAGCAATTAATTTGGTTACAGCACTTATTGCATCAAGAGTAATTGGAATATTTGAAGGATCAATTGAAAAAGTTGTTGCCCTCGCTGCTTTAATGCCAATTGTTGCTGGTATTGGAGGTAATTCTGGTAATCAAACCACAACACTGATTGTAAGAGCACTTGCATTAGGTCAGGTCACATTTAGCAACATACGCTTACTTATGTTTAAAGAAGTTGGAGTGGCGTTGTTAAATGGAATCCTATGGGGAAGTGTTTTAGGAATGTTTGCATTTCTACTTTATGGGAATATACAATTAGGATATGTAATGACTGGCGCAATGATATTGAATTTAATTTTATCGGCAATAATGGGTGTTATGATACCTCTAGTATTGAACCGTATGGGTAAAGATCCAGCTGTGGGCTCAAGTGTTCTAATAACCGCAATGACAGATAGTGGCGGTTTCTTTATATTTTTAGGGCTGGCTACCTTAGTTTTATTATAATTAAATTATGAATAAATTTGAATTTATTAAAAATAATTTTAGTCTAGATTTTTTATTGTCGATGACAACGTTATTACAACTGTCTGCTATTTTAATTGCATTAGGCCTATCTTTATTCACAAATCAAGTCATTAAAAATTATGTTGTTGACTCAACTAAGAATAATTGGAAAATGGCAACTGATGGTTTAGTTAGAATAATTTCACCTATTATTATTTTAATTGTACTTTTTCTCTCGAAGATATACCTGGACACTTTTCAGTCAGCACCAATTTTACATATCGCTATAAGCCTAGTGAATGCTCTTATTATTATTCGTTTAGGTGTTTATTTTATTAGATATATTATTAAGCCAAGACCATGGATTCGAGCTCTCGAAAATACAATTGCTTCATTAGTTTGGATAATAGTGGCTTTATATTTATTTGGACTTCTCTCACCAATCAGAGAGAGCCTTACACAAATACAGTTTAGCTTTGGTGAAAATAATTTCTCATTGTTCCTAGCGCTTCAAGTTATATTTGGATCTGGCATCGCAGTCCTATTCGCAGTAACAATAGGCCAGTTCATTGAGAACCGATTGATGAAAGTAGATCAATTAGATATGAATGCTAGAGTGATGTTAAATAAAATTTTAAAAATAACACTTTATGTTGTAGCAGTTGTCGTTGCGT
>Ga0209192_10001998_pt1 | contig 15241 bp, 9 predicted proteins | sample ArcticOcean_MG_C_11_FD_187433 | JGI IMG/M metagenome (GOLD analysis project Ga0209192, IMG submission 187433) | Marine microbial communities from western Arctic Ocean - ArcticOcean_MG_CB2_154 (SPAdes) (version 2) | ecosystem: Environmental > Aquatic > Marine > Oceanic | place: Arctic Ocean... | reverse complement strand
TGTGAGCCCGGCACATAAGCCATAGCGCCGTTCTCAAACGTCACAGCGTCAAATGGAATCCATGCACTGATTAAATCAGCATCGCCTATGGGCCAAAAAGTTTGATCTTGATGTGGGTCGGTTTCGCGCCCGCCAGATTCTTTATACAAGGCTTGGTCTTGCCATAAATGCAATCCATCGACGCCAAGCAACTGCGCAGCGATACCCGCCAAACCCGCATCGCAAGAAAGATTTCTAACAATGTCATTGGTTTCCCACAAGCGCATACATTGAACAAAAGATTGTTCATAAATAGTTTTTTCCTCAACCTTGCGCAAGTCATCAGTCGTACGTAAAGCGACTTCGGTATCGACGGCGCTGGCATAATGCTCCAGCATTGAGAGTGCAAAAACACCATCAGTGACAACGAAACCTTTGTGTCGAAATTCTTCAACGACAGAATCACTTACCAAATAGGGGAAATCCACCGTTTGTTTATGCATATAATTTTCCTTTCAAAAAATCCAACGAAGTACAACAGCCGAGGCGACGTGAACTAGCCATTGAGCAAAGACCAATCAGGCACAGATTCAGGATGGCTCAATTCACCAAAGGCATTTTTCACTACTCGACGCTGCTCATCCAACCAGTTTTTTGATTCTTCACAAGGCAATAGTTGATCATTGCGACGCCGCTGATGGGCATCTAGCTGGCTACGCATTTCTAGCAGTAAATTATGTGCAGTAGCCTGTGCGACCAGGTTATTCATCTGCAATGGATCTGCTTTTAGGTCGTATAACTCTTCTCTGCCATTTAGCCAAAGTGCGTAGGTATGAGTCTTGGAACGCACGCCGCGCCATTCCGCACCGTTCTTAAACCAGTCAAAGTACTTAGAAAAATTCATAATGAAGGCATTGTCTGGTTCAGAGCCAACATTCAGATTAGAAGATTCACCGCGCCAATAAGCAGACAAATCTTTGCCCTCGATTGAACGCGGTACGGGTATGCCGGCCAGTGCACAAATGCTCGGAAACCAGTCCACCATACTAGTAACAGTATCTATACGACTGCCCGGCGCAATCCTTCCTGGGAAACGAACAATTCCTGGCACATGTATAGACGCATCGTAAGGATTCTTTTTTGACCAGGGATTTACGCCCTGAGAACCACCTTGAGTACCATGATCTGAAGCGAGCACAAAAATTGTATTGTCGACTAGGCCGCGCTGCTCTAATTCATCAAGCAAATTACCCAGCATTTCATCAATAGCCAATATCATCGCCAAATAGTGGCGCATCATTTCTAACGCATTTTCAGTTTGCTCGCTGGGCACATTAGCGGGCAACAGCAGCTCTTCAGGCAGCGCATCGTAGAACTTTTGCGGCGCAAACTCGAAAGGGGTGTAGTGTGGTTGATGCGGGGAAAGAAAAATTAAAAAAGGTTCGTCGCCACTTTCATCAATAAATTCCCGGGCGTAATTCATAAGCCCGTCAGTTTCATAGCCCTCCCAGCGCTCATAGTTCCAGTCGTCCTTATTAACAAAACCATTGAAATAGACCATATGCTGGTTATAGGCGCGCCAGTATTCAAAACCCAACCGGTCCCGCCCCTCGGGCACCCAATCAGGATGTTGGGGCATACGGTCTAGTGCCGGCCATAAGCCTGTGTGCAAATGCCACTTACCGATCCAAGCGGTTTTGTAACCCGCGTGGGCAAACGCATCGGCAATGGATATTTCTGAGTGACGGGTACGGGTGGTATTGATCAGGTGCCCGGTAGTCTGAGGATAGCGACCGGTTACCAGCATAGCTCGAGCTGGCGTACATACTGGACAATTGGAGACTGCGTTATCCAACGTCACGCCTTGGCTGGCCAGGCGGTCAATATTTGGCGTGCAAATTTGTTGCGCGCCGTATTTTTGACTGTAAAGCGGCAACGACTGGGCTCGCAACTGATCCGGGAACAGTACAACAACATTTGGGCGCTCTTGCGCCTTGTTCAATTCCGCCACCGTTTAGTTCCCCTTCTCAGTAAAAGCCCTTGGGCTTTCATATCAATGCAAAATAATACTCAGCCTAGAAACTGGCACTAGCACCATACCTTGCTCCTAGCCTACTTCTTGTAAGGGGTCATATCCATATTTGGGTAGCGGGCTGATACCCCTGCAACGGTTTCCTCAGTCCAGTAGGCATCGCTTGGAGATGGAAAACCAATAAGCTCGCGCTCTTGCGGTGTTGCGTTTTCCAGCCAATTATAAAAGCTTGGATAAATACCCTGTTCCGGCCAACCGATAATGCCCATCCACCGCGGCTTAGCTGGTGCATATGAAACGAAATGCGCGACGCGCGCACCTTCATCCAAAAATGCGGTACCCCGATGAAACGTGCGCATGCTGTAAGCGAGCACCGAACCTGCTGGCATGGTGGTTTTAACTTCATGATCGTAAAGGCTTGGACGGTCTTGCCTTTTATGAAAAGCAGGCCAGAGAATTTCGTCCGCATAATGTTGCCAAGAGCAAACTGCGGTGGGTGCTTCATGCTCTGCCACATCTGTATAATAAATCAGGAAAGCGGTCTGCCAGTAAGCAGGGTCTTTAGGTGGGTAGGTCAATGTATGATTAACATAGTCTAAATGCATTTCTTGATCTGCATCGGCGTAATGGCCCTTACACTTATAGGTCAGATCTGACTGTTCACAAATAATATCCCCGCCACCTGCCATTAACGAAGCGAAACGCCGAAGCTCAGGGTGTAATGTGATCGCGTTAAGGTGTGGACCGCTGAATGGAAACCTCCTAGTACGCCTAGATCGTGAAACTTCATCCCAGTTCGGTGGTTTGGGTCCAGTTGGGTTGGCTGCGTAGTCAAGCCAACCTGGGATGAAACTCTCAACTTCTTGGCGGGCCCCAGCAAGCAATTCTGGAGATAAAAAATTTTCTAAGATCACATACCCATGATCTCTATAGTGTTGAATCTGCTCTTCTCTAATCACTTCCATTCTCCCGTCCTAGAACATTTTGCACCTAGTTGAATCGAGACTTACAAAATCATTTTACCAATTGACGACCAACTCTATGTTTAGCCGAGTATCTTGGCAAACTACATAATACGTAATATGTCGATAAATAAATAAAGTAAACGTGCATGGCGAGCGCTACAGCCCCGTCACCTCCCAAAGAACAACTTTAAGCTGAAGGTAGCCTGCTTAACCATTAGTCAGCCGCGAAACCTAAGTACTAAGACCACTGCGGCGGCAACTGGCACTACAATCTGTAACCTGTGGGCGAAGAAACCAGCAATTGGTTTTATATATTTATTCGACAAGGAGCCTTGCTCAATGACGAACAGCAATTGCAAAGGCATGGTTTAAAGTATGTAGAGGAGAGCCCGAGGGTGTATGCGTTGCTAATAGACGTCGGTAGGTGCAGTCATGGAGTAAACCCCAAAAAGGAAACAACCTAAATTTTTTAAAGGGTTTAGCAATGGCAGGAGTCAGTTAATGAAAGCCGATCATTTTTTGAACACCCGCCACTCTTTAGCGCGTTGAGCAGACAGGGAAACGACAAACGCCTGCAAAGGCAGGCATTTGGTTAGCGACGCCGAAGTCTTGAGCAAACTCTAAACAGAATTTACCGTCAAACCTCTTACGTACCTGATGTAGCCGTGGCTGCAGTGGCTGTAGTAGCTGTCGTAGCAGTTGTAGCTGTCGTAGCAGTTGTAGCTGTCGTAGCTGTGGTAGCTGTAGCCTCGTCAGCTGGCACAGAAGAGTCCCTGGAATCTTTCACAGCTACTGCGACCAGTGCAACACCAACAACACCAAGGGCAACGGCCGTTCCAACCGACAATCCACCTGCGCCGCCCGCATTCGTTCCAGCTTTAGAGTTATTAGCTCCGGAATTCGAATCACCTAATACTGGCTGACTTATACAGGCCATGACAAGAACTGCACTACAAAAAACACCCTTAACAGCACGCATCGCTTTCCCGCAAAAGTCAGCTTTGGTGACCGCATATCTATTTACTGAAATCATTATAATCTCTCTATTCACTGTCTATTAATTATTGAAACTCTTGAAACTATCTGCCCAGTTGCACTTTGCGGCATGACCAATATCGCCAATGCCTAGAAAGCTGAAAGTTTAAAATGACTTTCATTTTTCAATTTTTTCAATTTTCAACTTTTCATTTTTCAACTCTGCTGAAAAAACTCAGCAACAACTTGATAGGAAGGGATTCTCTATCCGACGGAATTTTTTAGTATCTATTTCCGTCGAGCGGGTAGGAATTAGGGATGAATGGAACGCAAAGCCTTCGCAGAAAACATGGAGAGCGAATCCCCTGCAAAAGAACGGCATGACAGCCCCCTTGAGCGAATCAAGTAGCTGTGCAGATGTGATTTTTCATTCTTTCTTCATTTTTCTCCATAGTTATTGCTTTTTTTGTCACTTTTTCTTACGCCATGACTACTACATCGCTACATTTTGAAGCATAATTCGCGCTGTTACGTAACCGTAAGCACACCTTTGGTGTGGGCGTAATAATTCCACAAAAAAATAGAGCGACTGAATCGTCGCCATGGAGAAAACAATTGTCTATTTTGGAAAACACTAAAGGAAAAGGGGTGACTTTTTCAGCCATTCTTACTTTCACTTTATTCAGTCTATTTTCGTCAATCAGCACTTCGGCATATGCCTTAGAGCAAGCTGACCCAGACGTAATCGAAGAAGTAGTTACCATCGGCACTCGCAGTAAGCCTCGGTCGGTAACTCAATCAATTGCACCTGTAGATGTAATTTCAGGTGATGACTTCATTAACCAAGGTGGTATTGATACCAGCAACTTACTGCGTAATGTTGTGCCTTCTTTTAATGTTAACGATCAACCTATCAGTGATGCTGCGACGCTTGTTCGCCCGGCAAACCTACGCGGCTTAGCTCCAGATCACACGCTACTTTTGGTCAATGGTCAAAGACGTCATCGTGCTGCTGTAATTACCTGGTTAGGCAATGGATTGTCTGATGGATCACAAGGTCCAGACGTATCTGCAATCCCAGCATTGGCATTGCGAAGCATTGAAGTACTTCGCGACGGCGCGGCTGCTCAGTATGGTTCTGACGCTATTGCTGGCGTAATCAACTTCAACTTGAAGAACGACAGCTCTGGCGGTTCTTTTGAAGCAAAATATGGTAGCTACCAAGAAGGTGACGGCGATCAGTACGTCCTGGCAGTAAACAAAGGTTTCGCTATCGGCGACAACGGTTTCCTCAATCTTACAGCTGAATGGGCTGATACCGAAGCGACCGATCGCGCTGTGCAGCGCAGTGATGCCGCTGCACTCATCACCGCTGGCTTTCAAGAAGTGGGCAACCCTGCACAAGTATGGGGTTCTCCAGAAGTTGCCGATGACTACAAGTTGTGGGCGAACTTTGGCGCCGACTTGAACGACAAAATCGAATTCTTTGGTACAGCTAACCACAACAGTAAAGACGTGCTTGGCGGCTTCTACTACCGTAATCCTACCAACCGTGGCGGCGTATATGCACGTACGAATGATGGTGGCACCCCGGGCAGCACAAATGCGTTAAAAGCGGACGATTTTAACGAACTGCTTGTCGCTTCATCTAATGGCGCTGATTGCAGCCAGTACGTCGTCAATTCAGACCGCGGAACTGCTACCAGCAGCGCTGCTTTGACAACTGCTCTGACCGGGCTTCTTGCAGATGATAACTGCTTTAACTTCAGCGAGACTATTCCAGGTGGATTCACGCCAAACTTTGGCGGCGAAGTTTCTGATTCTTCTCTATTAGTTGGTTTGCGCGGTGAAGCAGACAATGGCCTAGAATGGAGCGTAAGCTCATACTGGGGCATAAACAGAGCAGCATTCGTTATTAACAATACGGTCAATGCAAGTTTAGGTGCTATTACACCTCGCAACTTCACCCCAGGCTTCTACGAGCAGGGCGAACATAACTTGAATGCAGATTTCTCTTATCCTGTATCTGACGCTATGCAGGTCAGCTTTGGTGCTGAAGTGCGCACAGAAGAATTCACTATTGGCGCAGGTCAAAGAGAATCTTACATCGATGGCGGACTGGGTACACAGGGCTTTAGCACCTCAACCAACGGTTTCCCAGGATTTTCTCCTTCCATCGCTGGTAACTTTGAGCGTGAAAACTATGCTGCTTATGTAGATGTTGAATACTATGCAAGCGAGCAACTACTTATCGGCACTGCGTTACGTTTCGAAGACTTTGATGACTTCGGCACAACATTCAACTACAAGTTGGGTGCAAACTACGCAATGAACGATGACATGGGATTCCGCGCAACAGTGAGTACTGGATTCAAGGCACCTACCCCTGGTCAGTCAAATGCTTCTAATATCTCTACTCAGATCATTGGCGGTGTTTTAACTAACCAAGGTGTTATTCCAGCAACCAGCCCAGCAGCAATATTGCGCGGCAGCTCTGCACTTGACCCAGAAGAGTCTTTCAACTTCACAGTTGGTACTTATATGTCTGTTGGTGAATTTGACATCACATTAGATTACTTCGACATCAATGTAGAAGATCGTTTAAGTCTTTCTAGCGATTTCACTCTCTCAACCGAAGATCTCGCAACCTTGGCTGGCCAAGGCATCGACGCTTCTGACATTTCAGAGTTCCGTTTTTTCACTAACCAATTTGAAACAGATACATCAGGTATCGATTTGGTAGTGACTACAGAAACTGAATGGTTGAATGGTGTTACGACTTGGAACTTGGCTTTCAACTGGACTGACACAGAAGTTGCCAGCAGAAATGCTACATTATTTGATGATGCTCGCGTTCTTTTGGTTGAAGACGGCACTCCAGGTACACGCTGGAATCTAACCGCCAATCACAATATCGACCAGTGGAGATTCCTAGCTCGCTTGAACTACTATGGCGAGTACTATGACAACGAAGCTGGCGGCACGTTTGATGACGCTATCCTCATTGATCTAGAAGCTGCGTACAGCATCAACGAAGACATGAGCATCACTTTTGGTGGTCGCAATGTTGGCGACGAGCAAGGTTGTTCAACTGCTAAGTGCGGTACAACACCTCCAGGCGCGTTGGGCTTGCCCTACAGCCAATTTACACCGTATGGTTTTAATGGTGCGTTCTACTACGGTCGCTTTACTTACAACTTTAAGTAACCTGATTTAGTAAAACAATTTGTTGGGCCCTGATTCCAGGGCCTGACATTTGGCTCGCACTAATTCCTCTGACCACCCCAAATTTAAACCCTGCCCTAGCCTCAGCGCCTCCTCACTCCCAATTTTGGGACTCTAATAAAATAGGTCATACCCCAGACGTTATCGCCCATTCTTTGCCCATCTGTGTCCGCCGCCGATCCATAGCTAAGTACTTGAGAACAACACTTTCCAGCCACCCTCACCTTTTACTCCACTTTGTAGTCCGTTAGTCCATTGACTCTTTGCATTCCTGTAAAAAAGTTTAGGTTCTGCCTGACGGTCGATGCATAGAATTTTTGTGTGTTTTTCAAAATTTTTATGGATTTTTGCGACCACCAACAAAAACTTAACTAGGCGCGAGACTGCGCATGGAGAGCGACTTCAATGTCAAAACTATTCTACGTACACCTATTTAACGCACTCTTAGTGCGTAAAGGACTTGTGAGCATTTTTGTCACAGCAACGTCATTAATCGGCTTATCAACACAACCAGCATTTGCCTTAGAACAGGCAGATCCTGAAATCATCGAAGAAGTAGTTACCATCGGAACAAGAGGTAAGCCTCGATCAGTGGCTCAGTCACTGGCCCCTGTTGACGTCATTTCTGGCGATGACTTTACTAATCAAGGCGGCATTGATACCAGTGATTTACTGCGCAATATCGTGCCTTCATTCAATGTCAATGATCAACCAATCAGTGACGCTGCAACATTAGTACGGCCTGCCAATCTGCGAGGCCTAGCACCGGATCATACCCTTGTACTGGTCAACGGCCAGCGCCGCCACCGAGCTGGCGTTATCACATGGCTAGGTAATGGCGTAGCTACAGGCTCTCAAGGGCCAGATATTGCAGCCATACCATCACTGGCCCTGCGTAGCGTTGAAGTTCTACGCGACGGTGCTGCGGCACAATATGGCTCCGATGCAATCGCTGGGGTACTTAACTTCAACCTAAAGAACGACGACAGTGGCGGATCCTTTGAAGCCAAATACGGCGGGTATCAAGAAGGTGATGGTGACCAATATAGTTTTGCCGTTAACAAGGGTTTACCTTGGGGCGAAACAGGTTTCATAAACTTTACCGCAGAATGGGCAGATACCGAAGCCACAGACCGCGCAGTACAGCGCAGTGATGCCGCTGCACTCATCGCCGCTGGCTTTCAAGAAGTGGGCAATCCTGCCCAGGTTTGGGGCACACCAGAAGTCACAGATGATTACAAAATTTGGGTCAATTTCGGTAAAGAAATAACTGAGGGTATCTTTGGTGATGACATCTCAACCGACATTGAGCTGTTCGGCACCGCCAACTACAATAAAAAAGATGTACTCGGCGGGTTTTATTATCGTAACCCTACCAACCGTGGCGGCGTATATGCACGTACGAATGATGGTGGCACCCCGGGCAGCACAGATGCGTTAAAAGCGGACGATTTTAACGAACTGCTTGTTGCTTCATCTAATGGCGCTGATTGCAGCCAGTACGTCGTCAATTCAGACCGCGGAACTGATGCGAGCAGTGCTGCTTTGACAACTGCTCTGGCCGGGCTTCTTGCAGATGATAACTGCTTTAACTTCAGCGAAACTATTCCAGGTGGATTCACGCCAAACTTTGGCGGCGAAATCACTGATGCATCGTTTTTAATCGGCCTTCGCGGCGCGCTAGAGAACGGAATTGATTGGAGTGTGAGCGCTTATTGGGGCAATAACGAAGCAGATTTCGTTATCAACAACACAATCAATGCCAGTTTAGGGGCCGAGACTCCTCGTGATTTTGATCCCGGTTCTTACGAACAAGAAGACGTCAACTTCAATGCAGATTTCTCCTACGAGTTCTCTACCGAATTACAGTTAAGCTTCGGTGCAGAATACAGAAAAGAGGAATTCACTATTGGCGCAGGTCAAACCGAATCATATATTGATGGCGGCTTGGGTAGTCAAGGATTCAGCACGTCAACTAACGGCTTCCCAGGTTTTTCACCACAAATTTCCGGCAGTTTTGATCGCACCAACTACGCACTTTATGTGGATGTTGAATACCTTCCAACCGAAAATCTGTTACTCGGCGGCGCTGTACGTTATGAAGATTTCGACGACTTTGGTACAACAACCAACTATAAGTTCGGCGCAAACTATTCATGGGAAGAGGGCGCGGGGCTTCGCGCAACAATCAGTACAGGCTTCAAAGCACCTACACCCGGGCAGTCTAATGCTTCAAACATTTCCACCCAGATAGTTAATGGTGTTTTGACCAACCAAGGTGTTATTCCGTCAACCAGCCCGGCCGCCCGCTTACAGGGTGGCAGTGAACTGCAACCTGAAGAATCTACTAACTACACTTTCGGCGCTTACCTCAGCGTTGGCACCTTCGATCTGACAGCAGATTACTTCTACATTAATGTTGAAGACCGTCTTAACCTATCTAACGATTTCGTTTTAACTCAAACGGATCTCACTACTCTGTCAAATCAAGGCATAGATGCTTCAGATATTTCGGAGTTCCGTTTCTTCACTAATCAGTTTGAAACAGATACTTCAGGTGTTGATGTCGTTATTTCCACCGATACTGACTGGTTAAGTGGTGTAACCAACTGGCAACTGGCTTTTAATATCACCACCACCGATGTGGTCAGTCGAGACCCTACCTTGTTTAATGTTGATCGCGTACGGCTGATTCAAAACGGCACGCCTGGTACACGCTGGAATTTCACCGCAAACCACAACATCAATCAGTGGCGCTTTCTTGCGCGGCTAAACTACTACGGTGATTTCTATGACAATGAAGCTAGCGGCTATTTCGACGATGCGATTCTCCTCGATTTAAAAGCGGCTTATACGCATAACGAAGAAATGACCTTCACTCTAGGAGCACGCAATGTCTCCAACGAGCAGGGGTGTTCCACATCTAGCTGTGGCACGACACCACCGTCAGCCTTAGGACTGCCTTATAGCCAGTTCTCGCCTTTCGGTTTTAACGGTGCATTCTATTACGGACGCTTTAGTTACATTTTGGATTAAGCAGTTTGGTTTGAATTTGCGACCTACATTGAATAGGTTGCATGCTCAAATAGTAATTAGATAGGAACGAAAAAAGGCCCCTTATAAGGGGCCTTTTTTTTGCAAGCTACTTTTGTCCCAACGTCCTCAAAATAGCGGCTCGACTAAGCACACGCCCTCTCGCTAACTGCGATAAGAGTCGTCTTGCCTATCTAGCATTCTGAGCAACGCAGGCCAAGCCAAGCGTGACGAACGACTTGGTTTATTCGGTTTCACGCGGCCGTAATCTCGCAACATTTTTGCAGCGCTTTCTTTGGTGTGATGCAAATCAGCACCGCTGGCCATGGCATCTACCTGGACCTTGCAGGCGTTTTCCAAAATATACATTTGATAAAACGCTTCAGCCACCGTAGAGGCACAGGTGAGTAAGCCATGGTTGTGCATAATCATGGCATGCTTGTCACCAATGTCTCGACCCAATCGCTCACACTCGTCTTCCGCACCAACCGCAATGTCATAATCGTGATAGCAAAGGTTGTCCATCACCTCACTCGCCTGCTGGGTTAGAGGTAACAACCCACACTGCATACACGAAACTGTCATACCGGCTCGGGTGTGGCTATGTAACACCACGTTCACATCTGGACGTGCCATCAAAATGGCGCTATGAATGGCGTGACCCGCATCATTATATTTGTGCTCGCCGCTGATGACGTTGCCTTGGAAATCGACTTTAAGTAAAGACGAAGCGGTGATTTCATCAAACAACAGCCCATAAGGATTAATTAGGTACTGGTCGTCAAAACCGGGCACTCGGGCAGACAAGTGAGTAAATATTAAGTCCGTCCAGCCGTACTTCACAAATAATCGATAACAGGCTGCTAAGTCTGTCCTAACCTGCCACTCTTCATCACTGATACCTGCAATAGGTGTTACCTGTTCAGCCATTGATCTTTCTCCCCATAAATAAAAATAGACACCAAATTCTCTTGAGCCACTAAAAACTAACCCTTAGTGGCTATACAAGTGGCCGTTTCTCAACATATAAGCAGGCCCGTGAACCTCATTGATTGCAGAATTCTCGCCATACAAACGCTCTTTCTGGCCGCCAAAGTTCTCCCTGTTCGCTCCAAGAGGCGCAAGCTCAGCCGCTCTTGTTTGCGCCAGTTCAAGCAATCTGTCCACTGACGCAACACTTTCTACCAACCCCGCCTCCAGGGCATGGGGACCGGCCCAGCGATGCGCTAGCTGCACAGTCTTGTGAAAAACATGTCGAGGCATCTTATGCCGAAAAAGCGCCAGCTCCGGGCTCGGAATAGACATGCCAATTTGAATTTCATTGGCACACATAAAACCTCGATCTTCTCGCATAACCCGGACATCGTGACACATAGCCGTCATAAAGCCTGCACCGAAGGCGTGGCCATTAACGGCACATACGGTAGGAATTGGCATGGTCATAAAGCGAGCCATTAGGGTCATAAATTCTGGGCCAAAGGCTTTTCTATCACCGGCGGCAGGAAATGCGTCTGGGTCTTGTACCCAATCTAAATCTAGGCCGTTGGAAAAGAATTTTTCACTGGCAGAAGCGGTAACTAACGCCGCTGCACCGGTAGATGCCTCGACTTCGTCTAAGACCTTGGCAATTGCACGAACAAAAGTGGTATTCCAGCGGTTTTCACCTGCATTTAACGTCATCGTAAATACATCGCCATTTTTCTCTAAATCAATCATCTTCTTCCCTTATACGTCTTCTGCATGAATTTCGTGAAAGTCGATTTTGTCTGCTTTAGCTGAAGCCTTCAAGTTGCTTTGATGTATGCACAAATAACCAAATCATTTTCTGCGTGCATTTACGCTTGAAGTCAGCCACGGCATCTGCGCAGAATCACTGCTAAGAAAAATCAAACGAGCAGGTAACATGACGACTAAAGTTTATGATTGGGTGGCCTACCACGCGAATCAAGCGCCTTCACGCCTTGCCTGCATAGACCTTTTTTCTGGCAGACAATATACCTACGCGCAAATGCAAGAACGCACCGCTCGGCTTGCCAATGGCCTAAGACAACAATATGCCATTAGTAAAGGCGACAGAGTCGCAGCGCTGACCAATAACACCTCTGATTGTTTAGAGTTGGAGTTCGCGTGTATGAAGCTCGGCGCAATTTACGTGCCGCTTAATTGGCGCCTAAGTGTGCCAGAGTTAGAATATATTGTCGGCGATTGCGCACCAAAAATACTCATACACGAGGACGTTTTTGCCGACGAAGCAGAGGCGTTAAAAGGCAAGGACATTGTCGCAGAATTGCTCGATCTAAGAGCAGATGGCAAAGCATCTGGCTACGAAGCCCTTATAGAAGCTGCCGGCACAGACAACCCTGAGGTAGATCTGGATCACGATGACCTTTGGGTCATCATGTACACCTCAGGCACTACAGGTAACCCTAAAGGGGCCATGATCACCTATGGTATGACCTTCTGGAACGTCATCAACGCTTTGACCCCCCACAGAGTCTCAGAAGACATGGTCAACCTCGTAGTACTGCCGCTATTCCACACCGGCGGTTTGAACTGCTACGCCAATCCCGCAGTACATATGGGCGGCACCAATATTATCGTGCGCAGCTTTGACCCGGGCGAATGCCTAAAATTATTATCGGATCCAGAGTATGGGGTCACCCATATGCTGGCGGTGCCAACCAATTACTTATTTATGAGCCAGCATCCAACCTTTGAGCAGTGCGATCTGAGCAATGTTAAAACCTTTGGCATTGGCGGCGCGCCTACTCCGAGAGAAATGATTAATACCTACGCCAAACGCAATATCGGACTGCAACAAGTATTTGGTATGACGGAGACCAGTCCACTGGTGTCTGCCTTAACCGCAGAAAATGCGATGCTGAAAATTGGCTCGGCGGGGCTACCAGTACTGCACAACCAAGTTAAAATCATGACCGAAAACGGTGAGTTTGTAGGCACACCGGAGACCGTTGGCGAGTTATGGGTAAAAGGCCCTAACATCACTCCCGGCTACTGGAACAAACCAGAAGTAAATGAAACAGCCTTCACTGATGGCTGGCTACATACTGGTGACGCCGCCTATCTAGATGCCGAAGGCTTTATCTACATCGTCGACCGATGGAAAGACATGTACATTTCTGGCGGTGAAAACGTCTACCCAGCGGAAATTGAAAATGTTATCTATCAACTGCCCCAAGTAGGTGAAGTGGCCATTATTGGTGTACCTGATGAGCGCTGGGGCGAAGTGGGCAAAGCCATTATTGTTGTTAAACCCGGGCAAACACTTGAAGAAGAAACGGTGTTAAAACACTGTGCGGACAAATTAGCCAAATTCAAACAGCCCCAATCGGTGAAGTTCATCGACGAGATACCGCATAATGCCACCGGCAAAGTATTGAAAAGAGAGCTTAGACTACAATCTTAAAACCGCTCTAAATCCGTCTTCGAGATAAACTCAAGACACTATGAACATGCGCTAATGTGCATGATCCGGGTGCCGAATAAGATTAATAAATATCACTAAATATCACTAGGGAGTTCTCAATGATTCGTTTTTACCATGCCCCCGGCACTCGAGGTATAAGACCCATTTGGCTATGCGAAGAACTGGGCATCGACTACGAAGTAGAGATGATCGAATTTACCAAAGAATTTAGAGCCTCCCCTGCATGGCGCAAAATAAGCCCACTGGGCAAAGTGCCAGTGCTTGTCGATACGGCAGATGACCTACTCATGTATGAATCCTGCGCTATGGTTCAGTATCTTCTAGATCGTTACGGCAACGGCCAACTACAGCCTCAGCTGGGCACTCCTGAGCACGCTATTTACCAACAGTGGAACTGGTTTGCTGAATCTACTTTTGCACGTCCGTTAGGTGAAATCGTAAATCACGGGCGAGAATTCCCCGGCGAAAACCTCATACCCGCAGTGGTTGCAGAAATGCAAAATCGCGGCGAACAATGTGCTATCGCTGTTGGCGAGGCAATCGCTGATAAGGCTTTTATTCTGGGCGACAATTTCAGTGCTGCGGACATTAACCTTGGTTATTCAATCATGCTAGCCGAGAGGTTTTTATCTAATGGATTACCTGAAAGCATCAAACCTTACTGGCAGCGACTATCCTCTCGGCCAGCATTTATAAGAGCCACACGCTAATTATCTATGAGTCGCTAAAAGGAAATGGTTGGGATGACAAAAAAACATATCGCGGAAAACCTCAGTTCGAATCGAGCTACTACAAAAGCCCACTGGATGCCGTTCACTGCAAACCGCCAATTCCATAAAGATCCGCGTATTGTTGTGGCAGCAGAAGATTGCCATTTCATCAGCGACGATGGTCGACGCATATTTGATTCGTTATCAGGGCTTTGGTGTTGTGGCTACGGCCACAACCGACCTGAAATAACTGCCGCTATTACCGAGCAACTAGGCACCCTAGACTACGCACCTGCTTTTCAATATACCCATCCCGGCGCCACCACCTTGGCAAACCGCCTAACCGATATGGCCCCCGGCAACCTCAACCATGCGATCTTCACCAACTCCGGTTCGGAATGCGCAGACACAGCGTTGAAGTTGGCTCGTGCCTATTGGCGGCTCAAAGGTCAGCCTAGCAAAACACGCTTCATCGGCAGGATGAAGGGCTACCACGGAGTTAATTTTGCCGGCACTAGCCTAGGTGGCATTGGCGCTAACCGAAAACTGTTCGGCCAACTGGGCGACGCCGACCACCTACCCCATACTTTGCAGCCGGAATTCGCTTTCACCAAAGGCCAAGCAGAACACGGCGCAGAACTGGCCGATCATTTACAGCAGTTGATCACATTACATGACGCATCAAATATTGCGGCGGTTATTGTAGAACCGATGTCTGGGTCTGCTGGTGTTATTGTGCCACCCCATAGCTACCTGCAACGCTTAAGAAATATTTGTGACGAACACGATATTTTGCTCATATTCGACGAAGTCATCACCGGATTTGCCCGCACCGGAGAACGCTTTGGCGCCGATACCTTTGGCGTGATTCCAG
>Ga0209192_10001994_pt1 | contig 15256 bp, 11 predicted proteins | sample ArcticOcean_MG_C_11_FD_187433 | JGI IMG/M metagenome (GOLD analysis project Ga0209192, IMG submission 187433) | Marine microbial communities from western Arctic Ocean - ArcticOcean_MG_CB2_154 (SPAdes) (version 2) | ecosystem: Environmental > Aquatic > Marine > Oceanic | place: Arctic Ocean... | reverse complement strand
CCGCTTGGAGGCCTGCCTGGGTACGCTCACGTATTAAGTTTCTTTCAAACTCGGCCAGCGCACCGAAAATATGGAAAATCAGCTTACCGGAACTGGATGGGGTAGACAGGGAATTAGTAAATTATCCAACGCTAAGGAATTATTAGAGCGTACCAGCGCCGTGAGAGAGTCTATGACGGCTAATGGTTGTACTGCGGTGGTGAAGTGCCTTACGGTCAGATGCTAATGAATGGGCAGCTAGTGGATAACCCACAAGAGCTTGCCATTATCACGCGCGCAAAGAAACTAAAAGCCAAAGGCCACAGTTTAAGAACCATAGCTACGATGTTCAGTCACGAAGGCTTGAAGACTCGAAAAGATACCCATTTTTCACATACGTTAATCGCTCGTATGGCAGCTTGGGTCTATCTGCATAAAGGTACGTAACCCACCACAGGATTAGGCATCGATTAATCTTCTGCCAGATGTTTATTTCTCAGCCTTTTGAGCCGATCTGCTGGAAAGTATCGATAAAAAGCCGTCCGGCCAATTTTAAGCTGATCAATTACGTCACCAATGAAAGGATAATTTTCTGTATCCTTAAGCAAGGCTTCAGCTTGTTTCATCGTTTGCTCGTTCATAACCCTTGGTCTTCCCCCTCTTCGCCCACGTTTTTTGGCTGCCGCTAAACCAGCTCGAGTGTTTTCAACGATAAGTTCCCGCTGAAACTCATCAAAAGAAGCTGTCATGTGAAAGAACAACTGGCCTTCGGAGGTAGTAGTATCGATGTTCTGAGTTAACACTTTGAGAGCAATACCCCGATCACTGATTTCCCCCGCCGTTTTGATAACTTGTGTCAACGAGCGAGCTTTTTGATCCATCGTTGAAACACGGGTATAACCAATCAGCATGATAATTTGTTCCTTAATAGGTTTTATACCAACTTAAAGGAACGCCAGTTTCGGAACAAGGTAAAGGGTTTAATTTCAACTAACTAACCAACCTTCTAGACGATAATATCGGGTGTTCCTAAAACGTTCGTTTTAGGAACACCCTTTTACGGAGAACGTTATGCCCCGAATGAGCATTTTAACTAATAGCGAGCAAGAGGTATTTGACAAACCACCTTTGTTTGACCACGAACAACGCAAGCAGTTCTTCAACTTTCCTAAGACCTTATTAGAGATTGCCAAGACGTTACGCACATCCAACAACCAGATGGGTTTCCTTCTACTGTGTGGTTACTTCAAAGCCACCAAACGTTTTTTCTTACCTCAGAACTTTTTACAGCGAGACATTGACGCAGTAGTACGGCAACTTGGCATAGAAAGTGAGCCATTTAAGTCAACCGATTACACGGAGACAACTAGGCTGCGTCACCAAAAAACCATACTTGAGTTTTATTGCTTTAGAGCTTTTGATGACAAAGCGGTAGAAATTCTTGAGATTGAAATCAACACAATGGCACAAATCTATCTGAAACCAAGACTGATCTTTGACCGCTGTGTTGATTTCCTTGTCCAGAAGAAAATACAGGTACCAATAGTTTGGTTAATAACAGAACTCATCCGGTCAGGGCTACAAGCACATAAATCCAACCTAGTTATTCTGATGAGTCGTTATCTGAGCAATGAAACACGCCACATGTTGGATGACTTATTCACCACTCCAGATACCCAAAATCAGCACCGTCTAACCTTGCTAAAAAAGCTGTCTCAATCCACAAAACCCTCACGGGTAAAGGAATCCATTGCGGATTTTGAAACGCTATCAGGGCTCTACCATCAACTGAATAGTACTATATCCATGCTTAACCTCGGATCTGCTGGTATTCGTTACTACGCCGGCAGCGTGATCAGGTCACGAATCTTCCAGCTTCAACAGCGTTCAGAAACAGATCGCTATATTCACGCGACTGCCTTCATCGCTCACCAGTTTTTTCGTATTCAGGATAATCTGGTCGATGTCTTCCTTAGTGTGATGGCGACTTTCCAGACCAGGGCCTCTCGTGAACACAAGGATTATCTGTTTGAGCAGCGCAAAATCCATAACCAACAGTTAAAAACGGTCATCGATGAACTGGATATCTCAGTGTTTAATTTGATCCGGGAGATACATAGCCTGACTGATAATATATCCCTGTCCGCAGTCCAAAAAGTCGATCAGATCAGAGCCTTACTGGATCAGGGTAAAACCGAATCATTTGAGCAATTGAAAGACAGCTTGGAACAGGCAGGGCAATCTCAAATTGGGCATCGTATTCTGGAGAAGCATTCATTGCGGTTACAAAGCCGTCTTAATCTTATCTTGAAGGCTTTGGTGTTTGAACCCGTTGGAAAGACCGGTCAGCTGATGGAGGCCATAGATTATTTCAAACGTCGTGACGGTATCATTACTGACAAAGCACCGACTGATTTTCTGGATGAGACTGAACGTAAAGCATTGATGGCCGATGAGGGTAGCTTCAGAATTTCCCTCTACAAGGTATTCCTGTTTCAGCACGTGGCCGCAGCCATAAAATCCGGTCTTCTCAACCTTCGACAATCTTATAAATACCGTCCGATGGACAGTTACCTGATCGGCCGAGAACGTTGGGAACGGGATAAACCAGGGTTGCTGGAACGTGCCGACCTTACGGATTTTTCTGACCCTGACGCTATTCTCAAAATACTTGACACTGCCTTGTTCCAGCAGTATCAAGACACCAATTCAGCGGCCTGTAATAACCTGCATTTGATCATTCGAACTGATGGTTCTTTTCATATCAAAACCCCAGCACTGGAAGCCAGTGAAGCCGATCCCTTGAAAGCATTGTTTCCCCGACAGCATGACGTACCACTAGCCCAGGTATTGGACACCGTTGACCGGCATTGCTATTTTCTCAAAGCCTTTGAACACTGGCAGCAAACCCATGCGTCACAAACGGTTTCACGACCCGCATTGCTGGCTGGAATTATGGGGTTAGGCTGTGGTATTGGTGTCCGGAAAATGGCACGCATTTCTTCACGAATAACAGAAAGTGAACTAGAAAATACGGTGAATTGGAGGTTCTCATTGGACAACATCCGGGCCGCTAATGACAATATATTGAAGTCGATGGATCAGATGGAGATACCAAATCTATACCAACGTGAAGACGATAAACTCCATACTTCCAGTGATGGACAAAAATTTGAAGTACGCGGTGAGTCTCTCCATGCCAGCAGATCCTTCAAGTATTTTGGGCAAGGCCAGGGCGTCAGTGTTTATACCTTCGTGGATGAGCGAAGCTTTTTGTGGCACTCACTGATGATCAGCGCGTCTGATCGGGAAAGTGCCTATGTCATTGATGGCCTGATGCGTAACGATGTAGTCAAAAGTGATATTCACTCGACGGATACTCATGGTTATACCGAGGCGGTTTTTGGTCTGACCCACCTGTTGGGGTTTTCCTTTGCTCCTCGTATTAAAGGAGTGGGTCGGCAGACGCTCTATATTTTTCGCCCCAAAAAACGATCAAGTCCTGACTGGGTAATCACCCCGGATAAAACCATCAATGCTGACCTGATTCGTGAGAATTGGGATGATTTACTACGCCTCGTAACGACCATCAAACTCAAGGAGAATAATGCTTCTGATATTTTCCGTCGACTCAATTCCTATTCCCGACAACATGCGCTTTACCAGACACTGAAGGCCTTTGGCCAAATCATTAAATCACTGTTTATCCTACGTTATGTCAATGAAGTTGAGCTCCGACAGGCCATTGAAAAACAGCTTAATAAAGTCGAACTGTCCAATCGTTTCGCCCGTGCGGTGGCCGTCGGCAGTCCACGTGAGTACACGCAGATTGAAAAGGAGGAGCAAGAAATTGCTGAAGGCTGCAACCGGTTGATCAAGAACAGCATCATTTGCTGGAACTATCTGTATCTAGAGCGGCAGCTTGAAAAGCTTATTGAGCCAGATGCCAAAGATCATCTGCTCCGTCTGATTGCGACCCATTCACCGATGGCATGGGCCCATATCAACCTGCTGGGCGAGTATGATTTTTCTGAAGAAAAGCTTAGGGATTCAGTTGGGATTCTTCCCCTGAAACCAGCCTCCTGAAAACAGTGCAATTTCGGGAGTGGTATATTCTTAAATTAGCCTGATATATCAAGGCGGTTACTAAAATACTGTGGTGGGTTACGTACCTTTATGCAGATGAACCCATTATTACCGAGCCATCGACAAATTCGGTAAAACCCTTGATTTTATGCTATCTGAGCAGCGCGATGAGGTGGCCGCGACGGCTTTTTTCATGAAGGCTATTCAAAGTAACGGTTTCCCAGATAAGGTGGTCATAGACAAAAGCGGAGCCAATCTTGCTGGATTAGAGAACATAAATTGCCTGCTGATTATGAATGGATGGTTCTGGCTGATTGATATATTACAAGTCAAATACCTAAACAACATCATTGAGCAAGACCACCGGTTCATCAAAAAACTAACCAAACAAATGAAGGGTTTTAAAACGTTTATATCAGCCTCCGCTACCTTGGACGGAATTGAGGTGGCGCATATGATTCGAAAGAAGCCATTAGGGATCTCTACAAAAACTGCCTTTCAGCAATTCGCGGGCCTTGCTGGATAACTGTGCCCATAGATAAGCGAACTGTATCTTCATGAACAGCTTGCGACAGAACCGTTTATCTTAGCTATTTCCCGCTGTTCTTCAGTAATCGGCTTGCCAGCGGTCAATGAAACCTCTCGCTCAGCTTTCAACTTCCTAACCCATTTATCAAGGGTGGAGTGTCCCACATTCATCGCATCAGCTGCCTCCCGAATGGAGTATCGCTGATCTAAAACGAGTTGAGCACAATAAAACGGCGAGCCTAAAAATCGCTATCCCCGCAGCAAGCTACGGGGTATTACGCGATTTTTTCCCTGCGGGATCGGCCGCCTTTGGAAAACACAACGCCGCAAGCGCCGGGGAATATAACCCTCATAGATTCAACTTTAAATTCGGGGTTAAATCAAGGTCTGGTTTTCGTAGTCATAATGTCACCGTAATGATTTGTGTGCATTTTAGCACTTCCTATTACGTGACCAAAATCACTGTACCACTACACCTACTTCGGGTATGCCATGGCAACCCTTAGCTCCACAGCCCTTAAGAACCAAAATAGAGCCTTTCGTTAGGGGTAAATTCATACAGAAAATTCCTATTTACGTCTTAAATTCAGTGGTAATAATTCCTTAGGTATATTTTGATAGCACACTGGTCGCGTAAAACGACGGATAGATAAGGTTCCTACTGAAGTAGCCCCAAAATTCGTCGATGCCGGATATGGCCCACCGTGAACCATTGCATCACACACTTCAACTCCCGTAGGAAACCCATTAACTAATAAACGCCCCGCTTTTCTTTCCAGTATAGGTAATAATTTACCTGCCAATAAATAATCTTGTTCGTCAATATGCAAAGTACAGGTCAATTGCCCCGTCAATGAGCGAACAATCTTATTCAACTGCTCTTCGTCTTTAGCTCGAACAATAATGCCTAGCGGACCAAATACTTCCTCTAATAACTCATCTTGCTGCAACCACGTATCAGCATCTACTGAAAATAAATAAGGTACCGCTGTACGCAATCCGCACTTGAGTCCAATTAATTGTTCAACATTTTCTACTTTTTTAATGCGAATAATCCCGTCGCGATAAGCCTGCGCAATCCCGTCAGTCAACATTGCTTGTTCAGGTATATGATGTAATCCCTTCATCACGCCGTGGACGAATTCTTCATATCCATCACCTTCAATAAGCACAGTAATACCTGGGTTTGTACAGAACTGTCCTGCACCCATTATGAGAGAGGTCGCCCATCCCGCACCTATTCCCGAACCTCGGTGTGCTAATGCATTAGGCAGTATAAACATCGGGTTGACCGAGCCTAGCTCACCAAAAAAAGGAATAGGCTCAGGACGGGCAGCACAAAGATTAAATAGCGCACGGCCACCTACAAGTGAGCCAGTGAAGCCTACTGCTTTGATAAAAACATTCTGTACCAGTGCCTCTCCTACTTTTCTATCCCCTCCCTGAATCAAAGAAAATATTCCAGACGGAAGATCAAGTGCTTTAATAGCTGCTTCTATTGCTTGAGCAACCAGTTCCCCTGTCCCTGGGTGCGCGGAATGGCCTTTAACGATAACCGGACATCCTGCCGCAAGTGCAGCTGCGGTATCACCACCTGCGGTGGAAAAAGCTAACGGAAAGTTAGATGCACCAAATACGGCAATAGGACCTAGAGGACGTTGCATTAACTGTAGCTGTGAGCGCGCTAAAGGTTGCCTGTCTGGCATTGCTTCATCGACAACCACATCTAAATACTTGCGTTTTAATATATGCTCTGCAAACAAACGCAACTGACCAGTTGTACGGCCTCGCTCTCCAATTAGCCGAGCTTCAGGCAAGCCGGTCTCCTGTGAACCGATAAGGGTTATTTGATCGCCCCTTGCATCTATTTCATCAGCAATTCGATTCAATAACTCTGCTCTAACTTCTTCGCTGCTTTGAGAGAAGCTTTCGAAAGCCAATTCAGCTGCCTGCGCCGCTTGCGCGACTAATTCAGGAGTGCCTTTATAAAATGTAAAGCTACTCCCTGAATATGGTGAGGATGCAAAAGTTTCATCCGTTTTAACCCACCGTCCATCTATTAAATGCTTACCTATAACCATATGTATCTCTGTTTACTATTTTTTAAGGTTTAATGACTGTCTTTAGGAATAGCAGATCCACGGCAGCCCTTGAGAAAATCAAAATCAGCTCCTGTGTCAGCACCCTGAATATGGTCATTAAACAGCTGGGCATAACCGCTTGCTGGCGGCACAATATTCGATGTCCACTCAGATAGCCTGGCATTTAACTCTTCATCACTAATATCCAAATGTAAACGACGATTTGCGACGTCTAGCTCAATAATGTCACCATTTTGAACAATGGAAAGTGGGCCTCCAGCGGCAGCTTCGGGTGTGGTATGCAGTACAACTGTACCGTATGCCGTACCAGACATTCTGGCATCAGATATGCGCACCATATCAGTAATACCTTGGCGTAAAACCTTTGGGGGAAGCCCCATGTTACCTACCTCAGCCATGCCGGGGTAACCTTTGGGACCGCAGTTTTTCAGAACCATTATACAGGTTCCATCAATATCCAGAGATTCGTCGTTGATACGTGCTTTGTAGTCATCGATATCTTCGAACACTACTGCTCTACCTTTATGTTGTAATAGTTCGGGAGATGCTGCAGAGGGTTTTAATACAGCACCTAACGGTGCCAGATTACCTTTAAGAACAACAATACCACCACTTTCTGTTAACGCTTTTTCGACGGGCTGAATGACATCTTCATTCCAGTTTCTAACATTTTTCACTTCGTCCCATATGGATGTACCTGCAACTGTGATTGAATCACGATTCAGCCCCCCTGACTCCCCTAACATACGAAGCACAACGGGCAGGCCACCCGCATAGAAAAACTCTTCCATAAGATATTTACCTGATGGCATCAGGTTAACAATGGTAGGAATATCACGACCTAAACGATCCCAGTCATCTAACGTCAGATCAATGCCAACACGACCCGCTATTGCTAACAAGTGAATAACCGCATTAGTTGATCCACCAATCGAGGCATTCACCCGTATCGCATTTTCGAAAGCTTCTAGTGTCAGAATATCTGAAGGTTTAAGATCTTCCTTAACCATATCTACAATACGTCTGCCTGAGATGTGTGCTATCACTCGACGACGACTGTCTACAGCAGGTATAGCCGCATTTCCCGATAGAGCCATACCCAATGCTTCGGCCATGCTTGCCATCGTGCTGGCAGTTCCCATTGTGTTGCAGGAACCAGAAGAGCGCGACATTGCCTGTTCAGCATCAAGAAAATCCTGTTTATTAATCTTGCCCGCTTTCAATTCCTCTGACATTTGCCATAACGCCGTTCCCGAACCAACACGCTCACCCCTAAACCAGCCGTTTAACATCGGCCCACCTGAAACAACAATGGCTGGAATATCGGTACTGCAAGCTCCCATCAATAGCGCAGGTGTGGTCTTATCACATCCTGCAAGCAATACAACGCCATCCAATGGGTTCGCGCGTAGCGCTTCTTCAACGTCCATTGCTGCCAGATTTCGGTACATCATTGCGGAGGGTCGTAAAGAACTTTCACCAGTTGAAAAAACCGGAAACTCTAGCGGTAATCCACCCGCTTCATAAATTCCAATCGCTACTCGCTCAGCAAGATCGCGTAAATGTGCGTTACAAGGTGTTAATTGTGACCAGGTATTACAGATACCAATGACAGGCCTCCCATCAAGAAGGTCTGCGGGCAAGCCCTGAATTTTCATCCAGCTACGATGATATATATGATCACGTGATGTACCACCAAACCATTCTGAAGATCGTAGTTTACGAGGCCATTCTTTAGGTTGAAACTGACTCATACCCAGCCACCATCAACAATAAAATTTTGTGCTGAACACATTGACGATGCGTTGGCCCCTAGAAACAATGCCATCTGTGCAATATGCTCTGGTTTCAATGACCCTCGTAAACATTGACTACGTCGGATTAGTTTACGTACGTCATCGTCCACCCATAATTTAAGTTGTTTTTCAGTCATGACCCAACCCGGAACCAACGTATTAACACGGATCGAATAAGCACCTAAATCCCGTGCTAACCCTCGAGTCAACCCATGCGTTGCCGCTTTACTAGCCGCATAGACGGGATAACCAGCACTCGCCATCATCCAACCCACCGAACCAAAGTTTATAATAGATCCACCACCCGCGTTGCGCATCATGGGGATGACTGCCTGCGCGGCAAACAGACTATGTTTTAGATTAACTGAGATAAGATCATCAAAGCTATCTGAAGTTATTGTATCCAAGGAGTGTCGTACATCATTGGCTGCGTTATTTAACAACACTTGTATAGAACCAAAGTATTCTGAAACGTGATTAATAACGGTCTGATAACGCTCTTGATCAGTGATATCACAAGGTGTAAACCGTACATCATGGCCTTGCGAGAGCAGTTCACTTTCAAGCTGTTTACCCTGATCTTCATCCATATCTACAAATGCCGTTTTAGCGCCCTGATTCGCGTATGCTTCGACCAGAGAACGACCAATACCTGTCGCTCCACCTGAAATAAGAACCGTTTTGCCTTTAAGGTCAGGGTAGATTGCTAAGACCTGTGATTGATCATGGCTCATAAGACTCCTATCGCTGTCATAGGTACTGCCAGTTTCGAAACAGGGTTAGACAATGTGAGCCCGAACGTGGGACATTCCACTTCCATAACATCCCCATTTAACACCGAAACTCCATCAGCAAATGATAATGTGGCAGTACCAAACATATGAACATTCAAATCACTAGGTTCACGAAAAATATCATACTTAAAATGATGGTACTCCAAGTTCGAAATAGTATGAGACATGTTATCTTCTCCCGACAAAAAAGGTTTCTCCCACAGCACACTACCATTGCGTTTTATACGCGAAGTGCCTCTGATATCTGCCGGTAAATCGCCAATCATAATTTCAGGACCAAATGATGTTTGACGTAATTTTGAGTGCGCTAGGTAAAGATAATTAATTCGCTCGGTAATATGATCAGAAAACTCATTTGCCAGCACATAACCAATACGAAAAGGTTTGCCTTCAGGTGAGTTAACATAGATACCTGCTATTTCGGGTTCTTCGCTACCATCTAATGCAAATGATGGCGACGCCAATGCATCAGATGGAGCAACAACCGACTTTCCATTACCTTTGTAAAACCATTCCGGTTGAACGCCAACATCACCAGATTCTGGCTTACCTCCTACTAACCCCATACGAAACATCTTCATTGAATCGCTTTCACCTTCTAAAGCTTTATGCATCGCATCACGTGCTGATGCTGAGCCAAGATGAGTAAGCCCAGTTCCAGTAATCGTCATATGTGCATAATCTGGATGGCGTATTGGGCTGTCGATTAACCCTTCAACTAATAAAGTCTCAAGATTAACACTATCGCCCAAACCTTTTTCTTTGATTAGATCACTGATAGTGACACCCATTCCAATCGCTTCCATTGCTAATTGATAAGTACTCTTAACACCATTAACCATGCGCGGTTCATCACCAACACGACAAACAACAGTGCCACCTTTTAATTGAGACAAAAACATTGTTGGAATCCTCCTAATTGCGCTTAGATTTGTTGTATACATCGAAAATCACTGCTGCAAGCAGAACTAGACCTTTGATAATCTGCTGCCAGTCGATACCGATACCAAGAAGTGACATCCCATTATTCATCACTCCCATAATTAACGCGCCGATTACAGCACCAACCACTTTACCGACACCACCTGACATAGAAGCGCCGCCAATGAAAACCGCGGCGATCACGTCAAGTTCAAAGGCGAAGCCCGCTTTTGGTGTGGCTGTATTTAAACGAGCTGCGAATATAAGCCCCGCTACTGCAGCAAGCATACCCATATTAGCAAACGTTAAAAAAGTTAAACGTTCTGTATTGATTCCTGATAGTTTGGCTGCTTTTTGATTACCACCTAAAGCATAGATCCGACGACCAGTAATGCTACGATTAGTGAAAAACGTATAGATGGCAATTAACACTGCCATAGTAATCAACACATTAGGCAATCCGCGATAGGTAGAAAGCAGGTAAGAGATGTAAATAAATCCGCCAGCAACTAATAAATTTTTAGCGACAAAAAATACAAGAGGCTCATCCTCTACACCATATTCCAACGCTTTCAGTCGCGTCCTAATCGCTAAAAAAACAATCACACTAGCTGCCAAAACGCCTATTAATAATGCGGTATAATTTGGGCGACCTGGGCCAAAAAAGTCAGGAATAAAACCCGTGCTCAGAATCTGAAAGTTCTTAGGGAAAGGTCCAACTGACTGCCCTTCTAACAAGACCATTGTTAGCCCCTTAAAGACCAACATTCCTGCCAACGTGACGATAAATGAAGGAATTCTCCAGTAAGCTACCCAATAGCCCTGCGCGCCACCAATGATTAGTCCAACCACCATACAGACAGGGACCACCACGAGCGTGGGTAAATTGTAATCCACCATCATTACTGCAGCGATAGCACCAACGAAGCCAACGATAGAGCCAACCGACAGGTCAATATGACCCGCAACAATTACTAACAGCATACCGATAGCCATAATAATGATATAGCTGTTCTGTAAGAACAGGTTGGTTAAATTGGCTGGTCGCATGAACGTGCCATCCGTTAGGTATTGAAATAGTGACATGATAAGCACTAGTACTATTAGAATGCCATATTCACGAATATGGGATTTCAAGTGCATGCCAACACTTGGCTTCGAGGCGGGCTGTACAGTAGCTGCAGTGTCATTTTTAGTTATAATTTCGACCATTATTATTTTTGCCTAGGACCTTACAATTAAGGACATGATTTTTTCCTGGCTGGCTTCAGAGCCTTTTAACTCACCAGCAAATTCACCTTCATTCATTACATATATCCGATCACACATACCCAATAATTCAGGCATTTCAGATGAAATCATCACCACACTTTTACCCTGCATCGCTAGTTCATTTATGATTGCGTATATTTCAAATTTGGCACCCACATCGATACCCCTAGTAGGCTCATCCAGAATGAGCACATTTGGATTGGCAAATAACCACTTACTCAACACAATCTTTTGCTGATTACCACCCGAAAGGTTAATGACTTTTTGGAAAACGGAAGGGGTTCTTATCCGTAAAGAAGTACGATAGCTTTCAGCGACAGCCCGTTCGAGATTATCATCGATAATTAAACGTTCAGACACCTCTTCAAGATTAGCAAGGGTTATGTTGCGCATAATATTTTCGTCCAGCACCAAACCCAGTTCCTTTCGATCTTCAGTAACATAGGCTATACCGTTCTTAATGGCCTCAGAGACACTGGAAACCTTAACTTCTTTCCCTCTCAACTCAATCGATCCACTGATATTGCGTCCATAACTTTGTCCAAAAATACTCATCGCAAGTTCTGTACGGCCAGACCCCATTAACCCAGCGATACCAATAACTTCACTGGTATGGACTTTAAATTTAATATTTTTGATGACTTGACGATCTATTGTCTCTGGGTGCCAGACGTTCCAATCTTTCACTTCCATCAAGCACTCACCTATTTTGCTATTACGCTCTGGGTAACGATTTTCTATATCACGACCCACCATATCGCGAATAATGTCTTCTTCACTTATAGTGCTGGTGGTACAATCTAGCGAGGATACAGACCTTCCATCTCGTATTACGGTAATACTGTCTGCAACGCGACTCACCTCATTCAACTTATGTGAAATAAGAATTGAGGTTATGCCCTGCCGTTTAAATTCAAGCAATAGGCTCAGTAATTGTTGACTGTCATTTTCCTGTAAAGCTGCGGTGGGTTCATCCAAAATAAGCAGTTTTACCTTTTTGGATAATGCCTTGGCAATTTCAACCAGTTGCTGTTTACCTACACCCAACTTTTCTATTAGCGTCGAGGTATTTTCACTTAATCCCACTTTTTTTATCAGGTCTGCTGACCTCCTATGGGTTTCATTCCAGTCGATCACGCTGTGGGCATTGATTTCATTTCCAAGAAAAATGTTTTCTGCTATAGACAGCAAAGGCACCAAGGCGAGTTCTTGGTGGATGATAATTATGCCTTCCTTTTCGCTCTCAGAAATACCCTGAAACGCCATGAGCCGACCATTATAAAGAATATCTCCCTCATAACTTCCATAGCCATATACGCCACTAAGCACTTTCATGAGGGTAGATTTCCCCGCCCCGTTTTCACCACAAAGTGCATGTATTTCGCCGCTACGGACTTTCAGATTAACTTGGTCTAGAGCCTTTACACCTGGAAAGGACTTGGTAATGCTACGCATTTCAAGAATCGTATCACTCATGACAATAGTCCGATTAATTGGGCCTACCCTAGGGTAGGCCGATGATATAAATCGGTTTACTTAATCTGGCTAGCTTCATAATATCCACTACCCAGCAATACAGACTCCAAGTTAGACGCGTCAACTGATACTGGCTCAAGCAAGTAAGAAGGAACGATCTTCACTCCATTATTATAAGTCTTGGTATCGTTGATCTCTGGCGTAGCTCCTTTAAGTACAGCGTCAACCATCCCTACCGCTACACGTGCAAGTTCACGAGTATCCTTAAAGACTGTAGAATACTGCTCGTTAGCTAGAATAGATTTAACAGAAGGCAGTTCTGCATCTTGCCCAGTAACGATTGGCATCGGCATATCGCCAGAACCATAACCAACACCTTTTAATGATGAAAGAATACCTATAGATAGACCGTCATATGGAGAAAGAACACCATCTACTCGCTTATCTGTATAGTGCGCAGAAATTAAATTATCCATACGAGCTTGGGCAACGGCACCATCCCAACGTAAGGTTCCCACTTTATCCATACCTAACTGTCCAGAAACCACTTTGACCTTTCCAGAATTAATTAGCGGCTGAAGCACTGACATAGCACCGTTATAGAAGAAAAAAGCATTATTATCATCCGGGGAACCACCAAAAAGCTCTATATTATATGGACCATTACCTTTCTTTTTCATACCGTCAACCAGAGAAGAAGCCTGCTGTACGCCCACTTTAAAATTATCAAAGGTGGCGTAATAGTCAACGTGGGCACTGCCAACAATCAATCGGTCATAAGAAATCACCCTAATATCTGCTGCATTTGCATTTTCAAGCACGTTGGACAGTGTAGTTCCGTCTATCGCAGCAATCACTAAAACATCAACACCCTTGACTATCATATTTTCGATTTGCGCTAATTGATTAGGGATATCATCTTCGGCATACTGTAGATCAGCTTCATACCCAGCGGCTTTAAACTGCTCAAGCATGGCGTTACCATCAGAAATCCAGCGTGAAGAGGATTTGGTCGGCATTGCAATGCCCACATAACCTTCGCTAGCGTAGGCTGATGGGGCGATGGTTGTGGTGGCGAGTGTTGCAGATAATATGAGGTTTTTTATAATTTTCATTTATAGCTCCTAAGGCGTTATCGTCACCATGTTGGCGTACGGCAAATCGCCTTCGATCAATTATTAAACACGAATATGAATGTTTTTCATATCTTAAAGTAAATCATAGTATGAATTAACATAACATTCAAATAGGATTATCATATAGCTACTTAACAATATTGGTATATGTAAATGGACCTCATCAGACTCCTTAAAGTAAATCAATTACGCTTGATTAATTCAATTTGAGACCTTTGCATGAACGGGCCTATAAAATTGGTTTTTGAGCTTGATTTGCCATTTCATATGGAAAAATCAGTTCTTTGAACTACACTTACAGGATATACAACAAGTTAGGCACCAACCATGGCGTGGAAAAACCTTAAACAACGTAGCTTTGCCGATTCGATGATGATTGAGCACAAAGCCCTTAAAGAACTGGACTCAGTCCATGAATTAATAGACTGGACTCGGTTAGAGCGAGTATTACAGGGCATTCATGCGAGCACTAAGGGCGAGAAGTCTTGGCCACCCCTGCTGATGTTTAAGGCGCTATTACTGCAAAGCTGGTATACGCTCAGTGATCCAGCGCTAGAAAAGCAGCTTGCACGAGACTTATTATTTCGACGATTCGTAGCCTTAGACATTGCCGAGTCAGTGCCTGACCACAGTACCTTTTGGCGATTTAGGCAGACTCTTGAGCGTTTGAATTTAATGGAAAAATTGCTCAACGAAATCAACCAACAGCTTAGCGATAAAGGAGTATACATTAAGTCAGGTGGCGTCAGCATCATGGATGCCAGCGTGATTGAAGCCCAACAGTGTCGACCTAACAAAGGCAAAGACGGTCAGCCGTCCCAAGACCCAGAAGCGAATTGGAATGTTAAAGCAGGCTCTGATGGACAGCGTAAAACCCCCTATGGCTACAAAGCGCACATGAATGTTGATGAAGATGGTTTAATCAAATCGACTGACTTTACGCCGGGCAACGTGCATGATTCCAACTGCTTTACCGAGTGGCTTGATGGCGATGAATCTGCAGCGTATGCCGACGGCGCGTATGCCAGGGAAAAGCATGAGAAGTGGCTAAAGCAACGGAAGATTAAGAATCGCATTATTAAGCGGGCTTATAGAAACAAGCATCTAACTAAGCAAGACAAACAGTTTAATCAATTGCATTCTGGCGTGCGCTGCACTGTAGAGCG
>Ga0209192_10001992_pt1 | contig 15259 bp, 18 predicted proteins | sample ArcticOcean_MG_C_11_FD_187433 | JGI IMG/M metagenome (GOLD analysis project Ga0209192, IMG submission 187433) | Marine microbial communities from western Arctic Ocean - ArcticOcean_MG_CB2_154 (SPAdes) (version 2) | ecosystem: Environmental > Aquatic > Marine > Oceanic | place: Arctic Ocean... | reverse complement strand
TTGTTAACAATCGCGCGATTTTCGTCTATAAATTTTTTGTACGCTTCTTTAATAATAGAAGGTTTACTAAAGTCTGCATCTTCATAAATAAAGTCTTGATCAAAATCTTCACCAAGTACTATTGAACATATCTCTTTAATGCGTTCTTCTTTTAAACGAGCTGATTCGAACGTATCGCCAATCATACCATTTGTATAGTCTTGAATCTTCTTTAACCTATTCTTATCATTAGGATTATCGATATATTTGGCGTAAGCCTTTTGAAATTCGGCATCATCCATGACTTTATCAATAATTCCGCCAATCTTTTTAGTTGCAGCTTTTACTGACTTAATAATGTCTTTAACAGAAGCTTCTTCGACTGCTTCTGTCTTACGTGTACCAAGCTCGCGGGTGAGATCTTTTACAATCTGCCTGGCCTTTGGATTAGACACACCTTTAAAAATATTAAGGAACGCCGTTAGCTGGCTTACGTCAAGTAGCGATAATTTTTTTTGATTGATTTCTGAAATGTTCATAGTTCCCATAAGGTTGTTATTCTATTTATAATAATGTCACCTTCCAAATTCATGGCCTGCAACTCTTTTCATTTGTTTTTTGTATTCTTCAAAATCTGGTTTTGTTTTATACAGTTTAATTGATATTTCGTTGCGATCTTTACCTTTAATACGCCATTTGAATCCTTTTTCCAAATGATCTGGTTTAGTGGTTTTAACAACGCGTCTTTCGAAACCATCTTCCCATGTTTCGCTTTTACCAGTTCCTTCAGCGTATTCTTTAAACGATATCATCCTCTGACCTTTGCTGCTAAGTCTTTGTCTGCTCCACCCCATGTACCTTTACTTTTAGTAATAAAGGAATTAACTCTAGCAAATGCCCATTGGTGAGGTGTTGCTCCTGGGCGGTGACCAGTTTTCCAAGCAGCCATTCCGCGGTCAAATACTTGCTTTAATATACCATAAGCTATACCAGATTTTTCTGCTTTCTTTTTCAATCCAGCAATTTGCTTTTCGTCAATTTGGCCAGGTGTATCTTTTTTATGATCGGCCGCCGCCTTACCTATTTCTACAAACTCTCCAAACTTTTTACGATAAGCGAGGGTATGTTTCGAAACTTTAGTCTTCGCTCTTGCGTCACCTGGCGCTGGATTGTACGCCTTTGGATCGTCATCGTCTAATTTAGCTTGCTTATTAAACTGTGCTTGTCGTTTCGATTTAGTCGATTTCGAAAGACCTTTTCCGTAAGTAGGATTTAACTTTTCTTCAAGTGACGTGATCGCAAGTGAATGAATGAAATACTTTTTGCTATCTTCGCCAATAACAAAGTTAGACTTTCTATGTTTAATAACCACGGGTTGATTATTGAAAAACGCAGTATCACCTATATTAAATATTTCTTCAGCTATGTACCTTTCCCTTTTATCGGATAGAGGTGGCAATTGAATGTGTTCTCTAAAACTTGTTTTTTCTTTCAGACCCATTCTTTTACGAATAAGATTAAACAGCGTCATATCTTCTCCATACGCTTTAGTTAATCCTAAGCTAAACGATTTAAAATCTCCTTCTTCGGCCGCTTTGCGCATTTTAGATGCACTCATTCCTTTAACACCTTCAGCGTCTGGATCTCTTTCACCTGCAGATATAACTTCTATACCATCTACAAAATTATAAAATCCGTGTTTACCTTTTACGTCATTGTACTTATTAAGCAACTTTTGAAATTCAGATACCCGATCAGATCCTACAACCATTTTGATTTTTGTAAATCCCTGATCGTAAAGAGCAGTAGCAATGTGAAAGACTGTCTTTGCTTTTATATCTTCAATGATGTTTCTACCATGATTAGGAAACATCTTACGCATTACTTTTATTTTTTCGCGATACTCTAATGGGTTTTTATCTTTGTCGTTGCTTTGCGAAGCGTAAATTCTATAGTTACTACCTTTAGCGACTTTAGCGACTTTTGATAGAAGTTTACCATGCCCTATAGTAGGTGGATTAAATCTTCCAAACGTAAAAACAGCTTCTGAAACCTTTGCATCGTTAAATTGTTTAAATGACTTCATCGTATTTATCGTTTTGCGTTGGTGATTTTTGCTTTATACGGACCACTCGCCATTTTTTCTTCAACCTGAATTAAGGTCCTTATATACGCTTGGTATGGCGATTCTTGAAGTGCGCTATAGTCGTCTATTTTTCCCATTTGTTTATAGAGAAATTTGAAATCACCTCTTTTAGCGAACTTAAGCAAATCCTTTGTTTTAGATTCAACATCCTTCTTAAGCGTGTTATAGTCAAGTTTCCCAATGCCTAGTATCACTATAGCAGGATTCTCAGGAGTCTTTTTTGTCTGAGGATCTTCCATGTCTATATATCCAGAAATTTCTTTTCTGGTTTTCGCTTCAGACAATAGTTGTGTTATCTTTCCCATCCCTTTATTACGTCTTTTGAAAAATTGTTTGTTGAAAATTCCATGCGGTCTACTAACTTTACCGCACCATTTGTTGTTTTGTCTATTGCGACAAATCCTTCTGATCCTGTAACTTTAAATCCATTTTTAGTTCTTACAAAGGTGTCAATACTTTTTACCTTATCTAGTTTATTTATAATAAGTAATTTGGCGTCCACGATAGCGTTCATAAGCTCAAACATAAGTTCAAGGTTTTTCTTATTTTCTGATGAAAAGAACTTAAGTAACTCTTCTTTTTTAGCATCAATCGCCGCTTTACCTTTTTCGCTTGAACGCTTATCTTTTTCTTTCGCAAATTTGTTATCAAACCATTTTAATAGGTTTTTGACGTGCGATTTTGTATTAGTAATTCTTTCGCCTTTTCTTACCAGTGTATTGTTGAATGTCTCAATCTTTATAGCTAAATCAATGTTGTTTTCAAGTTCTCTTAGAGTAGTTCCTTTTATTTTTTGAAATATTTTTCCTGCTTTCGAAAGTGATGAGGTTACTTCAGCGGTGTCTTGGTTTGTCAACGTTGCTGTCCCTGACACATCTCTATAATTAGCGTCTTGATACCAAATGGTGGATTTTTGTTTTAGACCTCCAAGGTTTACTCCGTAAGAAGCTTTCATGTTTTCGAAAGAATTGCCCTTATAAGTGGTATGAAACACCACGCCAAGATTCGCCTTTAAAATTTGTTTTGCTAAATCAGCATTTGCAGGAATCGCATAAACAATCGTGTTTGGCTGAAACGTGATATATTTTTCACCGTCGATAGATTCACTATTTACATCGCCCTTTGTAAACATAATGTCACCTTGTATAACATCTTTAATGCCTAAATCTTTTAATTCGTCAAACGCTACTTTCAATTTAGTAGATAGATCACCACTTGTATCTGCTTCGATGTCAGCGTGGTTTTTGTAAACCTTAGGTTCTTTATTGAATATACCTTTTTTTGCAACAAAGAATTCACCGTCTGAAGGATCTACACCAGCAAATACTGCAGGTGCTCCATCCCATTTTACTGTAACATCTGTGTTTTTCGAAGATGAACCGCTTAACATATCTCTCAATGATCGAAGAGCCATTATAGCATCGCGGGATCCTTTTACACCACCGTAAATAACGCGGTCTTCGATGTGTGTCATATGTACGTTTTTTCCGGCCTTTGCAGCTTCTGAAATTTCTACATAAGAACTAAAGGATTTTATAGAAGGTTCTTTTATTTCTAATACTAAATCGCTGTCGCCTGTTTTATAAATTCTATGATATTCCATTCTAGGAATAAACATCTCAACTCCTTTTTCCATTAGTTTAGGAATTTCGTTATCCATTTGGAAATACCAATCGTTACCTTCAATAACCTTTACGGTTCTATCTTTTAAATCTCTGTGCCAAACTAATTCGTCGGACTCAAGCAAATGATTGAAAGTTCTTATTCGAGTACTTCTATCTGTGTACTTATCTATATACGGTTTACTCATTACCAGAAAAAGTTTCCTCCACCTTTTAGTCCAAGCTCTTTTGCATATCTAGGAAGATTGCAAGACCAATAGCCTGGTTTTGTTTTATCTTTTTTAGCAGCACACTTGTGACGTGCTGCAAATGATTTTCTCGCTGCAAGGTTATTTATCTTTGCAGATAAACCTGATGTATCTCCGAATTGAACTTTGATTACGTTACCTTTATCGTTTTTAACATAAACATAAAATTTCTTTTTACCTCCACGCTTAGGGTCGTTTAATTTAACCTCTTTACCTTTGTATTCTGCAGCTTCATTAATGAAAGGGTGATCTAAAGGTACTTCTTCACCTTCGTGTAATCCAAATTCGCCAATGTCAGTTGAAAGTAAATACTCATCAAACTCTGTTAATTGAATTGACTCTTTTAAATTCCGTGCATAGGAGAACAGCTTATAGTAGTTTTCAGAATGAGGGCGGAAAACATTATGAGCCAATGGTATTTGGTTATCGTTATGAAATGCTAATGCTGCTTCTAATACGTTACTCATAAATTTTAACATATGCTGAAGAGTCTTCAGTCTTACTTCCTGCGTAATTAATTAATTTGGTTATCCACCGATTAGTCTTTTTACCGCCAAATCTTTCGACCGCTTCAATAAAATAAAGAGTTCCTAATTTTGCGTGGATCCAGTCACCTTTTTTAGTTTGTATGTTTTTATCGAAATCATCTTGTGTTATTCCTTCAACCTTTTCCATTAGCTTAAACATTTTTTCAGATTCTTTCTTATCGCCTTTTGCAATTTTCTTTGCAGCTCTTGCGATTGTTTTAATTTCTGGAAGAACGACACTGAGTGTTTGTTTAGCAGAATCTTTTATATAACCCCAACCAACACCTCCGCCGCGGGCAGTTTTTCCTGCAATTTCTGCTTTAATAGATCCATAAGCGCTATTGTCTTTAACCATAAGGTAGCCGTCATCGTATTGAATAGTTCCACCTTTTGAAGACCATATATCACCACGGCCTGATTTTATCGATTTAGCGGCAGATTTTAAAACCTTATAGTCATCTGTATCAGGCGGAAGTTCAACATTTAGTTGTTTCGATTTCGCGGTCTTATTTACTTTCTTTAATGAAATAGCAACGCACTCACGGTTTACAAAATTTTCTAATATAGACTTTTGTAATCCACGAACCGTTGCAGTATTTAAAGACTTAACATTGAAGTTAGAACCTACTGCCCAAATATCTCCTGGGTTCCATTTATCATCAGTAAATTTTGGAAAGTCATTATTCTTAAACGCGGTGTCTTTAGCAGCATATATTGATTTCATCAATTTAGAATCACGGTGAAATACCATTCCTCTTTTGATATAACCTTCTTTAATTAAAAGCTGCGAAGAAAGATACGAACTATTTTTCCATGCATCGTCAATTTCTAAAATTTCTTTAAGAGATGTTTTACCAACATCGACCTTTTTAAACGCTTTTGATAAAACTTCGTCCGTAAAATCATCAATAGGTGTTGATACTCCCAAATCAAGCATTGCAACACACCATACACACTGTGCAGATTCTGCTATAGCCGTTTGCAGAGTTCCTCCACCCGCACCAGATCCTCCTCCACCAAATGGCGCAGACTTTTTCAATTCTGTAATTTTTATCGAATTGCCTTTAGCGTCTAACACCGCAAATATACTACTATCAATTTCGTATTGATCAATTGCTTTCATTGCAGCGTCAATATCTGCTACAACAATTGAACCACCTTTTACAAGTTCAAGTGGCTTTTTAGCTTGTATTAGTTTACGAAGTATGTCAGTGCGCGCTTCGCCTGTTTTAGAATTAGGTTTTCCTAATTCTCCTGAGCCTAGGTTAGTACCTTCGTCCAGAAAGATATGAAAAGATTTTAAATTAAGCATATGTCTCGATCATCCGTGTTAAATCACCATCCGAAATATTTACGCCTGATTGTATTGTTCCAGCTTGCATGTTAAGTGCTCGGGAAAGTTTACGTAAATTCGCAGTTTGAGATGACTTTCCTTTTCGAAGTAAGTCAACTGTCTTTTTGCGAGTTGCTGAATCTAAATTTAAATCACCGTCTAATTTAATCTTATCGACGATGCTTTCCATAAAGTCATAGATTTCAACATCTGTTGGATCGATCTCAATCATAAATGCTCGAGTACGTATTGCGCCATCAGGATCAAGCTTATCCATCTTCAAATTAGAGATGAAAATAATCTTACCTGTAAATTCAAAGTAGCGCGGAATCTTCCCATCATCAATAAGTTCTTGTGGATCTTCGTATTCGTCAGGCTCAACAACGTTTTTGCCCATTTTATTCCATACGAGTTTCCTTACCTTTTTCGTATCAGTAGCAGCTTTAAACATGTTACGTGCTTCCTGATCTTTTAATGCATCATCGGAATCATCAAACAAGACAATATCGTTTTGATACTTAAATAAAAGTGAATAGATACCAGCAGCAGATGCTGTACCAGTGTTTTTAAAGTAACCATTACCATCCGCAAGACCAATTTCTTTTAAAACCTTTTCTACAGTAAATGTTTTACCAATACCACCTCGGCCTGCAATAAAGAGCGCATTAGATGCACCAGATGCAGTCATTTTAATTAGATTTTCAAGGTCAGCAAGTTGCTTATCGTACGTAAGTTTTTCACGGTTTGCTTCTAATTCATCTAGCTGAGGATCATGCGAATAAATTTCCTTTTTACTTCCTCCTCTAACACTTCCATTTACTACTCCGATTGCTGCAAGGATATTTGACTTCTGCGAAAGTAGTTTATTCACATCTTTCTTAGAACCTTTCCAAATATATTGTCTTCCAACCTTTTTAATTATTGCAGGATTTTGCGCCTCTAATTCATCAAAAATTTTGATACCAACAGACTTCCAAACTTTAAATACTTTTTGTTTAGTAAACCCAGGTGAGCTTACTAAACTTATCACGTTTGAATAAGCGTCTTCAGGATCAACCGCCGCTTCATTAAGTGCCTGAAGTTGATGTTCAGCGCTTTCTTTAAGAGATACATCAGTTGGATAGGATTGAAAAGGGCCTGATTTGATTTTACCACTCTTTAGCATATCGGCTAATTGCGGAAGTATTTGGACCAAAGATATCTCTCTTTCGAATGAAATATGATAGGTTGGTCCTTGCGTAGACCCATTCCACAAATCGATAGAAGATAGGTTATTAGCACTGGCACTACCTTTGTTAGTCCAATTTATTCTAAAGGATTCTATCTTTTTGCCTGGTATATAATACCTAAGGCCGTAACCTGCGCCAGTTGAATTTTTAAATTTTTCTAAACCTGCTGTTGCAAACATTTGTTTAATGCTTGTTTTTTTTCTAAGGTATTTTAAAATAATTTTAGAAGCTTTTTCTAATGTGCCTGTAGATAGTTCTTCTGTGATGTATTCTTTAAAGTCTAGCATAATTCCCATAGTGTGTTAAGTTAAGATACTTTAATCTATTTATAACAATAACAACTTTAATAATTCGCCCATTTACACTTTTTCCATTGGCTTTGTTCAAACCAGCGTATAAATAAACCACGCTCGCGGCCGTGTGCTTCAATCTCCCAAGGGTGATCATAGTAGTTTATTTTTTCCCACGCAAAAGGTTTACCTTTCCACTTACACAAATGAACATTGCCCGAAAAGTCTTTCAATTCACCTCGAGCATACTGCTTTACATGCACCATTTCGTGTGCCACGGTTGAAAGCATATCCTGTAAAGATTGCGAAGAGTTAACACGCACTGTAAATTCACGAGGTCGATTACACGATTCGTCTTCCCATATACAATCACCTGATAAGCCATCCTTTTCATCAAGCTTATTAATTAAACTTATATTGACAAAAAGTCTATTTTCTAAACGTGGCATAAGACGCATACCTACCCAATGAGCGATGTCTGCAGCCAACTCTCTTTTCTTTGATCCTGAGCCTGTGACCGTAATAAACATTAGATCTTAAAGGCGCTAAAATCGTTATTTGCTGGTGCAGCTGGGGTAGTTATTTCATCACTCGATAAAGTTTGAGCAGAATCTTCTACATCGTATAAGCGCATTTTAGCACGATCAATGCCAACAACAAACCGTTTATCTTGTGTAGGATCATTGTAACGATTCTTAAGTTGCTTTACCATTAATTGATTCATACCTTCAAGTTGTTCTGTTGAAATAAGCGCAAGCATTAAGTCAGCAGTTGCTGGTAAACCAAATGATTCTGAAGTATCAGTAAGTTCTACATCAGTATTACCGAATCCAGTACGTGTAACTTGAGTCGCTGACCAAATAGGTACGTTGTGTTCAACTGCAAGACCACGCAATTCTTCAGCAATAGCTTTAATGAGGGAGTAAGTATTCACTGATCCTCCTAGACCTTTCATACGAGAACTACCACAGATATTTAAATAATCAATATAGATTACATCTGGCTTAAAGTTTTTCTTGAGTTTAAGCTCATCTAATAGCGCTCTAAAATGACCTGAGTGGGCTGATGCAGTTGGGTATTCTTTAACGATAAGTTTGCCTCTAGTTTTTTCTTTGAGTTTATCGACTTTCTTATCAAAAAGTTGCTTAGGTAAGCTCTCAAGTTGATCAATCGGCACGTCAAATAGGTTTGCATCGATTCGTTCAGCAATCCTTTCTTCTGCCATTTCCATGGTGATATAAAGCACGTTGTGTCCTGCGGAGAGATTGGCAGAAGCAAAATGACACATTGCCAAGCTTTTTCCCACACCTGTACCCGCAAGGATGATATTGAGTGTCTTGTTTGAAACACCGCCTTTGGTAATTGTGTTAAGCATAGAAAGATCAAAAGGGATCTTGTCTTCCTGTAGATGATAAAAATCATATCGTTTGTCTGAGTTTTCAAAATAATCGTGGCCAACATTAGTATCAAAAGACACGCTTAGTGCCTTAGATAAAATACCAGGGATAGCACCATCGGTAAGTTCCTCTTCCTTACCATCTATGATGCCAATTGATTTTATGATTGCAAGATATACTGCTCTTTGCTTACACCATTCCTCGGTTGAGTTCAGTAGCCATTCTCGTTCCACTTCTTCATCATTTTTCAAGTCAAGTATGAGATTATGAATATCATTACGATTGCTTTTATTTATATAATCAGACTTTTGGAACTCAACATCTAGCGCTGAAGAGTTTGGAAGTTTGTTATATTTTTGTAAAAAGGCGAGTATAAGCTCATATACTGGCTTATGCTCGTCTTCAAAATATTCTGCCTTCACATGAGGTAAAGCTTTACGGCAATATTCTTCGTCGTTAACTAGTGTTTTAAGTATTATCTTTTGCAGATTTGTCATTGTTCTTGTATAATTTTTACTAATACATCTCCTATGTAATTTCTGAATTTACCATTATCTTTGAATCCTTCAGGAGATTCTCGAATTTGGTAATCAAATGTTAGTTGACATTCATCTTTTTCGGTGTTTTCTTTTACGTTCACTTTACCATAACAGTAAATGACACCTTTATAATCACCTTTGAGGACCTTGACACCGTATAGATCTGTGCCAGAACTTTCAACTAAAGTGACGTCGTCGTCAATAATAATACTCATTCTAAGTCCCTTCTTCAGAAGAAAGAATTGACTTATAGGCTATCTTATAGCGCTTTTCGATGTACTGCGCAAGGTCAGTTTTTTCAAAAATAACAGCCCAGAATTCTTTCTTAAGTGTATCTTTCATACGAACATTACCAGAGAGTTCTTCACCTGTAGCAGGGTTTCTAGCCATGTACCACCCATTCTTAGGTTTGACTACATGTCCTGATTCTATAGCTACTTCTGTGAGGCCTGACCATTTTTCAATACCACCTTCCCATGTAACACTGATTGGAATCTTTGATTTTTCTTTAACAAAGCGAGACTTTTCAACGTTAATAACGAATGAATAGCCTGACACGTCAGTGCCAGTTTTTTCTTGACGGCGGCCAATAATCCATACGTTGTCGGCTGAATACATTACACCAGTTCCGCCACTCACAATTGCTTTAGGGAACAAACTTTGTTCCATATAAGTGTGATTAATTGCTAACAGAGGAATATCTTTGATTGTAAGAGAAGGTGTAATCATGCGGAATAGACCCTTTAGAGCTTTTGCTCGAGTCATATCTGCAACAGACTTCATATTCTCGGCATCATCTACTTCCTTCTTTGAAGCAATATTACCTACTGAGTCGATTACGACAATTACCTTATCTTTACGATCGATTTCGTTTAATTGGTGAACAAGATCAAACTTAAGTTCTTCGATATTGGTAACAGGCGTATGAAGTACACGCGACGTATCTACATCGAATGCTTCAAAATAAGACTGTGGTGAACCAAATTCTGAATCATAGAATAGTAACACAGCGTCCTTATGTTTCTTTAAATAAGCTGCTGCCATAAGCAGCGCAAAGGAAGTTTTAAAGTGTTTAGATGGACCAGCTAGGACAGTAAGACCTGATGCTAATCCTCCATCGATGGATCCTGAAAGTGCAACATTTACCATAGGCACCGGTGTAGCAGTGAGCTCTTTTTCGCTAAACAATTTAGAGTCTGATAGCACGTCTGTGCCAGTTGTACGTGAAGATTTTTTTAGTTTTTCTAATAATGACATATATTTTTTAGTTTGTTAAGTAGATATTATACTATAAGATTGGTCCATTTGTACACCTTAAATAAACGATTCTATAGTTTGAGGGGCTTCTTCGTAGTCAAACGTGGTAGTCTTATTGTCAAAAACCGCAAAGTCGGCTTCTCTAGTGTCTAATTTACCATCTAACCAATTATGAATGCTGTGGGCCATATCTTCTGCTGTTGTGACAGGCACGTTCTGACAAATCATATTAAGATTTTTTTTGCCGCCTTGAAGTTGAAAGTCTCTAGGCATTTTCATAATGGCTAAACATTCTCGAATAGTGAGATATCTATCTTCGTATGGATGAGTAAGACAATTCGGCATGTGCCCTACAAATGCACCAATAAAATCCTTTGGAATTTCTGTAGTTTTTCTCATGATGTTACCACCAGATTCAAGCTTTTTATGAATTTCTAAACAGCGAGCAGCTTGTTTATCGTATCCGTTCTTAGTCATCCATACAGAAACTTCATTATATGTGATACCTTTATTTTCTAAATAGTCAAGTGGATTAATTGTTTTTTCAATTTTTTCTTGAAATTCTTTATGTGTGATGCCGCCTTCTATTTCTTCTAAGACATACCTATAGAAAGGATTTTCTGAAGGAATGTTTTCGTTTGTCAACTTATTCATCGGGTCTTCATCTGACACAAACGCATTAACAATCGTATCTTCGATTTTCTCGTACGGACGATGGAAGAATTGCATATGAGGAATACGATTACCTTGCCAAAAGAAATAGAATGCTCTATCGCGGGTTTGACTTAGTCCGTGCAATTTAGATTTTGTCTTATATAACGACATGGTATAGCCGTTTTCTTTAGCGATCTTTCTTAGCTTTTCAACAATAGGTGCACCCATTTTAGATGCAAGCCTTGGAGCGTTTTCTCCCCAAAGGACTTTAGGCTTTACAGATCCTAAAACATATTTTGCTGATTCAACCATCCAATCATTTGCTTTGTTGTCTGTAGAGGATGATGGACTTAGCGAAGATAGACCAGCACATGGACACACCGCATTCACAACATCAACATAATCGGTTCTACCACTACCTTCGTCGATGACATGGTATGGTACTTCGTTTTTGTAGTGTTCTAACATCTGTGAATCATTCGCTGCGAATGGTGTATATGATAAAATGTACTTAGGTCTTTTACCAAAAACATTCTCCATTGCGATTGTTTCACCTCCAATAAGAGGAACTATTGATGCATAACTATAACTCATACTAATAGGTCCATTTGGCTATCGTTAAAATATTTTTGTATAGTTTCTATTTTAGAATCTAACGCGTCGACTTTTTCTATCTTTAGTTCGATTTCAACACCAATGTCTGGGTGTTCGCCTATTGCTACTTGGTTTGTCAAGTAAGTATTTAAATCAGCGAGTTCGATGTCTCGTTGACCTTCTAGTTTTTTCAATATTCCTTTTAGGTGTGCACTCATATTTTGTTTTCTATGTTTTTCATTATTTCAGCAAACGTATAGTCTGCATCTTGGTGTAGTTTATAAAATTCGTAGGCCTGATTCCTCATTTCATTTCTTTTTTCAGGTGACTCTCGAAGATCTAGCATTTGGTTTAATGTTTCATCAAAATTATTTTCATCAAACCAGATTGTTCCTGAGTTTTCACAATCAGTAAACTTTTTTCCATAGTGACGGTGGGTGCAAGCATCACCGTACTTTTTATTAAAGACAGGAATTGTACCAGTGCATACTACTTCGCAGTGCGTATACTCAACTGATCGTTGAATAAAGTGTTCTTTCATACGAGAAAGTTGATAGCCAAAGCCCACCTTTGACATTCTCTCAAGCATTTCTTCTTGAATGTATGGACCAAATACCTGAACATTTGATCCATAAGATTCAGACAAATCGTATTCATTAGGGTCTTCTGCAAGCAAATTTTCAAATTCAGATAGCTCTCTAAAACCTAAGAAAGCAGGCGAACGTTCGATGCCTTCATACGTAGTAAGCATTTCATTTGGCATTAAATAACCATTATGAAATTTAAACATTTCTTGATAACCTTTCCATGACGTAGTTCTACCAATCCACTTATGGTGTAGCTCATCATCACAACCGTTTTTCCAATATTTTTCTTTTATCTCATCGAAATACATTCCTGGCTGAAATGCTACAATGGGCGTTCCTTCTTCAGCACCAAACAAATCTACCTTTGGTCCAACTAAATTACCAGCGTACTTTGCAAAGTCGTTGGTTGTTGAATGTACAAATATAATATTAGCTTTTTGAATAGCTTCATCTAACGCACCATTACGGCGAATAGATTGCATAGCGTGGTCATGCTGAATCAACGCTACTGGTATTTTTATTTCACTTAACATCCGTTTAAAGTTTTCAATCGCTTCTTCCTTTAAACTCATTGCAGGTAAAGAGTTAATAATAGCAATATCTGCTTTATTCACTTCTTCTATCATGCTATTCACTTCTTCGTCTTTAGCAAATTTTAGCTGATGGATGTTGTCAGTTTTGTGTGCATTCTTTCGTGTCCAAGATTTATCTTTAGATGCGTACACACTATAAGAATACCCGTGTTTTTCATAGAATTTACATTGCTCTATTGTAAATTTTGTTACGCCGCAACCTTCAATTCCTCGGCCCATGATAATCGCTATCCTTTTCATAATTTTACCTTCCTATTGCCATTAACCAGCACACGGCTACACCGAGTGCTACAAATAACGCTATTGTCATATCAATTGGTATCATTTTGTTTCCACTGAAATAACTTTATTTTCTAACCATTGGGTTCTATCACCGTAATTAAACTCATCGTGCAGAATAAGTTTTTCCATGATATCATAGACAACATAATCTACGTCTTGGCCTTTAGAATCGTTGATGTATAATTTCGCTCCACTATCATCTTCGTGGCGAGCTACAGAATAGACTTCATCTTCTATTTTTGCTTCAAAGGTGTATATGACTTTGCTATACACTTCCTTTGGCTGTTGTACTATTGTAATATCCATGATTTTATTTATTGTTTTATAAGTAAGTAATTTTTATGCCAGCTTCGTCAAAAAGATTCTTAGCGAGTGTGCACGATTTGCTCCATCGCGGATCCGCAGATTTATGCATCACCACTTCTTTCACACCAACTTGAATTAAAGCTTTTGAGCATTCGTGGCAGCAAGGCAATCCATGAACATAGCACGTAGAACCTTCTAACGAAACGCCTGTTCTAGAAGCGTTATAGATTCCATTCATTTCTGCATGGACTATCTTTTCGTATTTAGTTTCTCTATCGTCGTAATCCAACGGGTCGTCATCGATACCTCTAGGGAAGCCGTTATATCCTTGAGATAAAATTTGTCCTGAAGTTCCTACGAAGATTGCTCCGCAAGACGTTGAAGGATCTTTCGACCATTGCGCAATATCGCGAGCAAGATCGATATATCGTTTATGCCACTTATTGCCCATTAAATGTATCTCTTAAATTCATCACCCTGCTAACGTTATCTTCTAATCCTATTAGGTGAAGATTGCCTGAAAGAATACACCTTCTTTTTTCTACAAAGCTTGGTAATTGGGTATGTAATAAGTCAGAAGGCCAAAGAATAAATCTACCTTCTTTAATATCATTTTTATATTCTTCCTCTGCATTTGGATAAGTACAATATCTAGTTGGTTCGTGCACTTTAGGATCACATTCAATATACCATACGAAAGACCAGTTGGCGCCAATTTCCCAAGAGCCATGATTATGTAATCCATGGTATGCCTGCTTGGAGGTTTGTTGAGTCCATATATTTTCTAAAAATAAATCCTTTGCACCTTGGTCTTTAGCCCATTGGTCTAAATTAGTTCCCATATGTTTTATTACAAACTTATGCCATATCTCACATCTTTTTAGGTTATCATCTGTATCAAACTCTGGCTCTTGTGTATGATAATCGGTTAACATACCTTGGTCGTCTTTTTCAAGATATCTGTGGCGCGTCAACCAATCACATATTTCAAAATACTCTGCCTTACTAGCATCGCTATCGAACTGATAGAAGCGTATAGGTTTGAATGGTTCTATTGTTTTATAATTAGTACTCATTAGCTTTTTCTCGGTTTAAAAAATCTTTGTTAGGCTTTTGGCCTTCGACGCCGCCGCGGGTATAAGCGCCAATAAAGGATGCATAATTAATTAAGTCTTTACAAGAATCTTCAATTGATTCAAAGTTTTGTTCGTAGTTAGGATCTTTTTCCATTGCTTCAACTACAGAATACATTCGTAAAACTTTAGCGTAAACAATGTCTAATATAGTAAGAACACCGCGTGGGTAGTAATCTGCCTGTTTGATCCACGATTCTTTGTTTTGGTAATCGTCTGATTTGCGCAATTGCAAAGCTATTGCTTCATTAATAATTTTAATTGATTCTTTATCCATTCTTTTCGTCTTGTATTTCATGATTGCTTTTAATTAAATTGAAGTGTCTTTCGTATACGTGCAGTGAACCAACATTCCAATAGATTTTACCAAGATCTACTTTCAGTTCGTGACACACCATATCAGCCATGTACTTTTGCCAAGCAAAATCGTTGCGATAACCAAAAACTACATCGTTACTACGCATTTGAACAACTACTTCGAGTTTGTTGTCGCGGATCATGTATTGAACTGCATTAGTGCAAATAAAGTCAGACATGCCGTTT
>Ga0209192_10001984_pt1 | contig 15281 bp, 20 predicted proteins | sample ArcticOcean_MG_C_11_FD_187433 | JGI IMG/M metagenome (GOLD analysis project Ga0209192, IMG submission 187433) | Marine microbial communities from western Arctic Ocean - ArcticOcean_MG_CB2_154 (SPAdes) (version 2) | ecosystem: Environmental > Aquatic > Marine > Oceanic | place: Arctic Ocean... | reverse complement strand
AACGTTTCAAGATGGTGATCTGGAACTAAATACGTACAATGTCAGATATACCCCACAGCTACAGAAAATACATAGATGATGTCACTAGAATGACGCAGAGAGGTGCCATCAGTGCAGGGGAACAGATACAGTCTCCCAACTCAGCGGGTAGCAGAGGACTGGCAAAGTTAGATCAATTCACGAACAACAAGACACAGATGCAGATGGGCCAAGAAGACGGCGCCACACCAATAGCAGAATCAATGGTGGAGATCAGGAACATCCTGAGCAGGATCGATGGTATATGTGTGCCAGTGTCAGAAGACGAATCAACTACAGAAGACTCGGGCGAACTGAGCAAACTCAAAGAACTGTCAGGCATGGAAGCACCAAAAGAAAGTGAAGAAACAGTTTCAGAAGACATAGATGAAAGAGGCAGGATTGCTTTGGAGAAAGCAGGCTTTGACCCAATGAAGGTAAAAGAATACATGGCGGTGTTCAATGATCACGGCGACACTTCAGAAATAGATCAAATGAACATGGACAAAGTTGGACTGGCAGATGCGATGGCCATGGTGTTGGCATCACATGATGTTGAGAACGAATCATATCAACCAATGCCAGAGGGTGACGAGTTTGACATCGAAGAGGACGAGGACTTCGAAGAAGTGCTTGGTCCATTAGGTTTCCCAGAAGACGAAACAGAATTATTTGACGCAGAGTACCAAGGTAGGAAAGTTCCACTTAACAAACCCATGCGTGGTGATGTCAAAAAATTCAAAGTATACGTAAAAGATCCAAGTTCAGGCAATGTCAAGAAAGTGAACTTTGGACACGGCGGGACAAGTGCCAAAAGACCCACGATGAGAATCAGAAAATCGAATCCAAAAGCAAGGAAGAGTTTCAGAGCACGTCACAACTGTGCCAACCCGGGACCGAAGACCAAAGCGAGATATTGGTCGTGTAGGCAGTGGTAACATGAAGATCACTGAAGTTGTAGGAATCACAGAAGCGGAATTCGAGCAGTTGGCGGAGAAGAAAGACGCCTGCTATCACAAAGTAAAATCAAGATACAAGGTATGGCCCAGTGCCTATGCCAGTGGTGCACTAGTGCAGTGTCGTAAAAAGGGTGCGGCCAACTGGGGCAACAAGAGCAAGAAATGAAAATAAACGAAATACAAGAAGGATCCGACAGGGAATATCTCAATCTCCCCAAAGAAGACATCGAGAGACTACGAGCAAAGTTCCTTCCAGACTGGGAGTACAAGGACAACAGCCTGCAGAAAAGATACAAGTTTGAAGATTACTTCGAAGTGATCAGGTTCCTGATAAACACTGTCAAGCCACAAGAGAAACTGGACCATCATGCAGACCTAGGTGTGTTCTATGATGAGGTTCTAGTGAAGATTTACACGCACAGGACGAAAGATGTTTCAGATTATGATTTCATGGTTGCCATGCAGATGGACATGATAGCCAAAAAGATGCACGGGGCGATCAATCCCGAATACGGTCTAGACTCATTGGTGGACGAGGGCACAAGGTGTTGGAAGGGCTACACGAAGAAGGGCATGAAGACCATGTTCGGCAAGAGAGTAAACAACTGTGTCAAGAACGAGGAAGTTGACTTCTGTGTGAACTGTGGCGGATTGATGTTCGCAGAATCACTGAACGAGGATCTCAAGAAATGGTTCAAGGACAAATGGGTACGTTTTGGTCCAGATGGCAAGATCAGAGGTGACTGTGCGAGGGGTTCCAGCAAAGAGGGTAAACCCAAGTGCCTACCAAGATCAAAAGCGAACGCACTGGGCAAGAAAGGCAGGAAGTCAGCCGCATCAAGGAAACGTAGACAGGATCCAAAAAAGAACAGACGTGGTAAAGCCAAGAACGTCGCTACCAAGAAGAAATAATTTGCATTACATACAGATCTGTTATATACTTGTTGGATAACAACAGGATAAACAACTAATAAAAATATATGATTGATCATAAATTCTGGTGGCAAGTTCATCGAGACATGATGGATCAAAAATCTGTGCTCACAGACGAGGCAGACTTTTATGGGTTGACATTCCAAGATTACTTCATATTACACAGAGTGTTGTATCATAGCAGACCAAAACGCATTGGTTGGATAGGTGGATTCAGCAACCTTGATTTTTTCATTCCCCAACGAAATGTGGATTCTATCACTGATTGCACAAACGTTGATCACACCCCTGTAACTGAATGGTGTAAAAACAAGCACAAACATTACATAGAAAAATATCAATACAAAGGGCAATACAGATTCATAGAAGAGAAATATGAAAAAGACATGTTGACTGATGTTGATTTTTTAAGCACTCTTACTGGACCACTGTCAGACTTGCCTCTAGACAAATTCGATAACCTGAGCACACTGGTGACCTATCACTATGGATCGCCTAGGAACATCAACACGGTGCAGGATAAATTTCACTCTATGCCACAACGCATAATTACCAATAACATCGTGGTTTACTCGGTGCATGATCTCGGCCAAGTGACAGATGATTGTGAACTTCTTACCAGAATCGGAGAAAGTGAAATTGGAAAAAGTAAAAATGGAATATTTGTTGACCGCGAACATAAAAGTAACTCATGGCAAGAAAAATTAAGTGGATTATCAACTTTTAAAAAATTGACAAAATAAGATAATAACAGTAAACTAATAAACAAGGAGAAAAAAAAATGACAGTAAGAAATTTCAATGACGCAGAGAAGCAGAAGCTGATACAGATCATATCACAGGGTTCACAGGTACTGGGCGAAGTGGATGACCTAAAAGGTGGATTGAGAGACACGGTGAAAGCAATAGCAGAAGAGCTTGAGCTCAAACCCACAATAATCAACAAAGCAATCGCAATAGCACACAAGGACAGTTATAAGAATCTAACAGACGACCTAGACGTGTTGGAATCTATACTAGTAGCCGCAGGCAAATTATAGTGTACAAGTTAATCAAATCATTTTGGTTAACAAGTTACAGGACAGACAAAACTGCTTTCTACTACGAACTGGTTTCGGTACTATTCACAGTAGTCGGATCTTGTATCTTGACTTTTACCTCGCCAGAGCCTAAAATGGCATTAGTGTTTCCGATATATCTTATTGGATCAATCACACTTGCGATAGGTTCTTACAGGAGGAGAATCATCTGGACCACAGTATTGGCAAGTTGGTTTACGATAATGAATGTAATAGGAATCATGAAAGTATTTTTATAATGGGAACAAGTATAAAATGAAAAAATGTCTTTTAATAGGTTGTAGTAACGGTATTCCATTGCATAAGCAGTTCTCCAAATTTTTTGGTTCTGAAGACGTTGAATGGATAAATCTATCCGCTGTCGGATTTGGCAATAGGTATATCACCTCACGTTTATTTGAATATGTGGACGAAGGCGGAATACCAGATTACGTGTATCTACAATATTCCGGATTATCAAGAATCGACCTACCGTTTGACCTCAAAGTGACTATACCTGATTATGAATTCCAGAGGAAAACCAACAGAAGAAATTGGGTTGCCGGTGGCGGCCGCAATGGATCTTGGCCTGCCTGTGATATGCTGAAAAGACTTTTTGCATACATGTATGACATCACATCAGAAAAGGGTCCTTACGATTTAAGTTTACATGAAATCTTTCGAGGTATAGAATTATGCAAGACCCTGAAAATACCTTACAACTGGAGCAGTTATTATGACTATACCAATCCCCCAAACAAAATGACAACCATTGATGGGTCGGTGTCCAAACTACCAGATTACATAGACATGTCTGGTCATATTGGAGAATCTCCGTTGAATCTTGCCTACGAGTTGGGGGACATTCCCGATGATGGGGTGCATTATACCAATCACACTGGTGAACAATTTATTTTGAGAAATAAGGACAAATTTAATTTATGAGTTACATAGACGCATTATACAAAAGAGACGAAGACAAGATCTACGTTGTAGAACGTGATCCCAAGAAAGGTCGTGTGTTCGTGGAATACGATGCCCGTTATGTTTTCTACTACGAGGACGCAAGGGGCAAACACAGATCAATGACCGGCACTCCTTTGCAAAGAGTACAGTGTGCCACACAGAAAGATTTCATCAAGGAACAGAGGATAAGATCCAACAAGACACTTTACGAACAGGACATCAATCCTGTGTTCAGATGTCTCGAGGAGAACTACCTGGGCAAGGAAACTCCCAAGCTGAACACCATGTTCTTTGACATAGAAGTTGACTTTGATCCTGAGAGGGGTTATGCATCAACAGATGATCCGTTCATGCCCGTGACTGCCATAAGTTGTTACATGAGCTGGACAGACCAATTGGTCACACTGGCAGTACCGCCGAAGACAATATCAATGCAGGACGCAAAAGTGCTGACTGAGAGATTCCCCAACTGTATGTTGTTTGAGAAAGAGAAAGACATGTTGGACGCATTCCTGGAACTGGTTGAAGATGCAGACATCCTAAGTGGATGGAACAGTGAAGGTTATGACATCCCATACACGGTAGGTAGAATACAAAAAGTATTGAGTAGTGATGACACAAGACGCCTTTGTTTCTGGGGAGAGAAACCCAGGAAGAGAATATTTGAGAAATACGGCAGGGAACAGTTGAGCTTTGACCTGGTTGGTAGGGTGCACCTGGATCTATTAGAACTATACAGGAAGTACACATACGAGGAAAGACATTCATTCAGATTAGATGCGATAGGTGAACACGAACTGGATGAGAAGAAAACTGTGTATGAGGGATCACTAGATGCACTTTACAAGAATGACTTTGGATTGTTCATTGAATACAACAGACAGGACACAGCACTGCTGGCCAAACTTGAAAAGAAATTAAAATTCATAGAACTTGCGAATGAGATCGCTCACCAAAACACTGTGCTACTACAGACCACAATGGGTGCAGTTGCGGTCACAGAACAGGCCATAGTGAATGAGACACACAGACGTGGCATGATCGTGCCAGGTAGGAAATACAGAGATAAAAACGCTGAACCAATGTCGGCGGCGGGAGCATATGTGGCAACTCCGCAAAAAGGAATACACGACTGGATAGGATCGATCGACATCAACTCACTGTATCCAAGTGTTATTAGAGCACTGAACATGGGACCAGAAACAATCGTGGGACAGATAAGACCTATAATAACTTCCGCAGAGATCAATAGGGCCAAACACGCAAAGAAATCATTCGCGGCATCGTGGGATGGACAGTTTGGTAGTTGGGAGTACCAAGCGGTCATGAATCAAGAGAAGGGTACTGAAGTTGTAATAGATTGGGAAGATGATACCAGCGTCAGGATGAGTGCGGCACAACTGTACGATCTAGTGTTTGATGGCAACAACAAATGGATGTTGAGTGCGAATGGTACTCTGTTCACATACGAGTACGAAGCGATCATTCCAGGATTATTAAAACGTTGGTACGAAGAAAGACAAGAGATGCAAAGGAAAATGCGTGAGTGTGGAGACAACGAAATCGAAAGGGAGTATTGGGACAAGAGACAGTTGGTCAAGAAGATCAACTTGAACAGTCTGTATGGTGCGATCCTAAACCCAGGATGTAGGTTCTTTGACATGAGGATTGGACAGTCCGTTACACTGTCAGGCAGATGTATCACAAAACACATGGCCAGTAAGGTAAATGAGATCGTTGCAGGCAAGTATGATCACAAAGGTAAGAGTGTTGTTTATGGAGACACAGATTCTGTGTACTTCTCAGCATACAAGGTTCTGGAGAAAGAGATCAAAGATGGACTAATACCTTGGACAAAGGATTCAGTAGTGGGCTTGTACGACAAGATATCAGACGAAGTTAACAGTTCATTCAAAGCATTCATGACCAAAGCATTCCACACACCAAGCACACGGGGAGAAGTGATCGCGGCGGGTAGAGAACTTGTTGCATCAAAGGGATTGTTCATCACGAAGAAAAGATATGCACTGCTGTACTATGACAAGGAAGGCCAGAGAACAGACGTAGACGGCAAAGAGGGCAAGATGAAGGCTATGGGACTTGATTTAAAAAGATCAGACACACCGGTTTTCGTACAGGACTTCTTGAGTGAGATACTGTACATGGTGCTTTCAGGCAATGATGAGAAAAAGGTGCTGGACAGGATCAGTGAATTCAGAGCAGAGTTCAAGGCCATGCCAGGTTGGGAGAAAGGATCTCCCAAGAGAGCAAACAACATGACCAAATACCAAGCGGCGGAAGTGGCCAAGGGCAGGGCAAACATGCCAGGACACGTCAGGGCCAGCATGAACTGGAATAGATGCAGGGACATGTACGGTGACAAGTATTCCATGCCAATACTGGATGGTGCGAAAGTTATCGTGTGTAAACTGAAACAGAACCCATTAGGATATACCAGTATTGCATACCCCGTAGACGAATTACGTATCCCGGAGTGGTTCAAGGAATTGCCATTTGACGGTGATGCCATGGAAACAGGTATACTAGACCAAAAATTAGACAACTTGATAGGTGTGTTGGACTGGGACGTTCAAAGCACAGAAACCAGTAACACATTCAACAAACTTTTTGAATTCTAAATAACATTATGTTAAGCATAGAAGAAATAAAATTGTTGATAGAGAAGCTAGAAAAGGTCAAAGAGCAGGACCTAAGAGAGTTAATCGATTCCAATCTAACGATACTAAAAGATCTCGCCACGGCAGTGGATGCCAACAACAACGAAGTCATTGACAGGTTAGACAAGACACCTGCGTGGTTCCGGCTGGATCTCGAACAGAAGCGATTGAAACCTGTTGTCGACCCATTGGTTTCCAGGATGATAGAGACCAAGATTAATCAGTTCTCAAGGACCAGCATCTACAACAGTCTAGAGATAGGACCGGGGACAGGAATGTTCTCGAAGAGTTTCAGGGCATGGAGATTGAATTATTTCCTGGATATACTACCAGAAGTACATAGAACGGTAGAGAGGAGATTCAAACCAGCTGGAAAGAAAAATCTAAGATTCTACACAACCAGGAACACAGATTGTTCAAACATACCACAGGGCAGTTGCAATTTGGTATTCAGTTGGGACACATTCGTTTTCTTCACACAACAACACGTACAACAGTATCTGCACGACATCAAGAGGGTGCTGATACCCGGGGGCCATTGCTTCATCCAATATGCTGACTGTCATTATGATTATGACCTGCATGAAGCAAAACGTGGATACTGGAACTACAACACCAGGACCGCCATGGAGCAGATGATCACAGACGAGGGATACGAAGTCGTGGAAATGAATCAATTCCGACCTGGTGCCAACTATGCCATCTTCCGGAAACCTGGTAAACAAAATCCAGTAGTGTACAAAGTTTCTGAAATAACACTAGACTAAGACCTAAATATCCTATACAATAAGAACATTATGATAGACATCTTAAAAGACATCGTTAAACACACGCATGGTTTGGGATTTTTAGATCTTGTCAAGATCACAGGCGATGACAAAGGAACAAGCATCGACTCTATGGCCGAAGACAGATCTGTAATCTTGCAAGGGTCTTTTCACAAGCCACAGGCAGAAATGTCTGGCACATTCGGAATGCCTCAGATGGGTAAATTAGACATCCACTTGAAGTGTCCTGAGTACAAGGAGAAAGCAAACATAACTGTATTATCCGGTGAGAGAGCCGGGGCAACTGTTCCTACAGGAATCCATTTTGAGAATGAAAAGGGTGACTTCAAGAACGACTACAGATTCATGAATGCTGAGATCATCAACGAGAAACTTAAGACCGTAAAGTTCAAGGGTGTTAAGTGGGACGTTGAGATCGAACCAAGCATGGCTAGTGTGCAAAGATTCAACTTTCAAGCAACTGCAAACACAGAACACAACTCATTTGTTGTTAGAACCGAGGATGGGAATTTGATTTTCACTTTTGGTGATCAAGCATCACATGGTGGTGAGTTCACATTTGCAACTGATGTGAAAGGCACTCTCAACAAAGGGTGGAGTTGGCCAGTAGGTCAACTGTTGCAGATATTGAAGCTATCGGATTCAGCGAAAGTTACATTACACTTCTCTAACGAGGGTGCTATGCAGGTTTCAGTTGATTCTGGTCTAGGCAAGTATCAATATATAATCCCGGCACAGGCACAATAATGATTAATAACAGGCAAGAGCATCTAGGTCCTAAAAGCAGAGACTTCGCTGTATTCTTGCCTGCTATTTCCAACTTCTATAACACATTCATAAGCAAACAGAGAGTATCGGATGGTAAACATATTCCACCAGAAAGAATTCCACAAGGATTTGAAAACGGAGTAGAAGGATTAAACTTCTTGAATCCAGAAAAAGGTATGTTCACATACCCAACAGCACTGTACTCGGCAGGACACGCCTGTCTCAATATGGAACAAGTGAACGACAGAGATTCCATGGTAGTGAACAGAGATAGAAATTTCAGCACAATAGTGGGAGACTCGGGAGGTTACCAGATAGGTAGAGGAGTTATCAAATTTGATTGGAAAGACTTTGAAGGTAACAAAGCAAACAAAGTAAGGTCAGACATACTTAACTGGCTGGAACTGACAAGCGACTGGGCAATGACATTGGATGTACCCACATGGGCGGCAGATGATCTTAATAGTCCCAAGACAGGATTAACATGTTTCAAAGACACACTAGACGGCACAATATACAATAATAAGTTCTTCCAAAAGAACAGACTCGGACAAACGAAACTATTGAACGTGCTACAAGGTGATGACTGGGAAACTGCACAGATCTGGTATGACGCCGTGAAAGATTTTGAGTTCGAAGGGTGGGCAATGGGTGGTATCAACATGTGCGACATGGAAGTCATGCTGAAAAGACTCATCATAATGAGAGATGAGAAGAAATTAGAAGGCAAGGACTGGATGCACGTACTAGGTACATCACAAATGGATTGGGCATGTTATCTAACAGGAGTACAGAGACAGGTCAGGAAACATATAAATCCAAACTTCACAATAAGTTTTGACAGTGCATCTGCTTTCTTATCGACTGCAAATGGACTAGTGTACACATACAACTCATTCACACCAGACAGATGGTCGTTTGTAATGGACAAAGCACCGGATGATAGGAATTTAAAAGGGTCTAAAATACCATTCCCATTCCAGAGCGGAATTGGTAGTAGGTTGAACATGGGAGATGTGTGTTACTATGGTGAGAATGATCTAAACAAGAATGGCAAGATAGGCGCAACCAGTTGGGACAGTTTCAGTTATTGCTTAATGATGGCACACAATGTCGAGAATCAGATCAGAGCGATACAAGTTGCAAATGACTTCAACGACATAGAAGCAATAAAATACAAGCCACAGGTCAAACACTGGAGAAAAACAAAAGCATCAGATAAAACAGACGAACCAAGTATATTCGTCCCAAGGAACATACTGTATTTCAACACATTAGTAGAAGAAGTGTTCACTAGTGAAAACCCAATGGAAGTTATCAGCAACGCATCAAGTTTCCTAGCAGACATAAGAGGCAACAGATGGGCGAGGGCCACAGGTGGCGGCAAAGGAACGAACAATTTTAGCTCATTATTTGAATAGGAGGATACCATGACAAAAGTAAAAGATAAGAAATTAAAAAAACTACAAGCACATCACACTTACCTAAATACCAAGGTAGATCAACTTACCAAAGACAGAAAGAAAGACAGGAGTTCTGAGAGTAAAACTGTGTTAATGACATTGAAGAAAACCAAACTAGCAATCAAAGATGCAATTCTAAGTGCAAAATCTAAACTTGGTTTGACAAAATAAAAAAAAGTAGTATAATAGTAACATGGACAGAGATTATAAAACAGGCAAGAGTAAAGATGTAGGTGTATTTTCAGGTTTGGAGATAGAACACACTCCTGCATATGGATTACAAACATTATTCCTTGCAAGGAATGATCTTACACTTGAACAGATTAAAGAATTGGCCGGCATGGTCAACGCCAAGGCCATATACTACGGAGCAAACAGGTCATTCATCTACAATCACGGATTACAACTAGCACAAATGATCAATTTAATGAAAGACGGTTACTATGTGACCATAGACTATCCTTATAGTTCGCATACAGAAGTCAAAGAAAGATTTAAACTAGTATGGAAGAACGAGAAGTTCATACCGTTCTGTTCAATAATATTCCCCAACTCTGAAGAAGATGATCAACTTTGTATAAAAGTAGACGATGTTAATTTCAACAAGACAAACCCGGGTGTTTGGTCCACGAGTATGAATCATTTCAAACAGACTTCAGGATTCACTTCCTGGTCTGAATACAAACAAGATCAACCAATACAGGAGAACAAATGGATATTGAGCAACAGCACGATCAAGCACTAACAGAACAGGCCGGCAAGGCTTCAAAGATGGTTTGGGTAACATTCCAGAAAGAAGGCATGCACAAATACCCAGCGGCACTAACTGATCCAAAATTAGCGACGGGCGATGAGTATGACGTTTCGTTCCTGGGACATCCGCACAGACACATGTTCCATTTCAAAATAGCAATAGAAGTATTCCATGATGACAGAGACATAGAATTCATACAGTTCAAGAGATGGATATTGAATCTATACAACCAAGGCACACTGCAGAATGATTACAAGAGCTGTGAAATGATGAGTGATGACCTGTACGTACAGATAACAAAGAAATACCCAGGTAGAAACATTGAGATAGATGTTTCCGAAGATGGGGAGAACGGATCACACGCAGTATATAACAAACAATCAGTTCCAAAGCAAATAATATAACATGAAAGAGATCAACATAAGAGAATCGTTGGCCACTACAAGGATGGGTCATCTGCCAATAAGCGGTGGCGGACTGAATGCAAGTTATACCACAGTTGATGCAGTTGCGAACATATGCACCACAGCAGGCAACCTGGGTTTGAAGTATGGCAAGGATTTCATTTGGTCTAGCCAAGGGTACACAGACGACATGGAAGAATGCGTGACACTGCTAGTAAAGGAAGACAAGTATGAAACGTTCTTACACCTTGCACTACAGAACAGTCACAAAATAAAACACACAAACAACGGAGATGTTAAACTAGTAAAGGAGAGGAAATAAGATGAGAGTGCCGTACACTAATTTCAAAACAAGAACGGGTGACGACAACGCAGTAGGTGGTTGTGCGTTCATAGGTGGTGAGTGGAAAGACGTAGACACAACAGAAATTTTTGACAACAAGAAAGTTGTGGTGTTCGCACTGCCGGGAGCATTCACTCCCACTTGTAGTTCACAGCAAGTTCCAGCATACGAGGAAATGTATGACGATATTAAAGCACAAGGTATAGATGAAGTTTATTGTATATCAGTAAACGATGCGTTCGTGATGAATGCTTGGTTCAATAATCAAGGGATCAAAAAAGTCAAGCCAATTGGGGATGGAGAGGGTGCATTCACACAAGGCATGGGCATGTTGGTCAACAAACCCGCACAAGGTTTTGGAATGAGATCATGGAGATACTCCATGCTAGTAGACAACGGCGAAGTTGTAAAAACATTCGTTGAAGATGGCAAGAACAATGCCAGCGAAGACAGTGATCCGTTTAAAGTGTCTGATGCTGAAACAATGTTAACCTTTATTAAACAAAATGCCGGATAACAAAGAACACGGTTGGTTAGAAGCAAAGCAGTCAGGTGGATCTGTATACGAGTTGGGAGTAAAGCAGTCAAAACACGGAAAAGCGATTAGAAGGATTGCAGAACCACTTATGAATAAACATTGGAAAAATAGTGTTACAAATTTGCATAGGATATACAGGGTATCAGAGTACTTGCTTACTAGACAAAAGAGATCAAGCAACAAAGACAAAAGTATATTAGTAAATGAATCTTCTTTAGGTTCATTTTTTAAATCGTGTTTATCTACAGAAGAAAACAAAAAAAGGAAAAGAAATGTATAAACCATTACCGGACGGATTAACTATCAAAGAATCAGATGTGCAAGGACTTGGATTGTTCGCCACAAAAGATTTTGAAGCAGAAGTTGTTTTAGGCATTGTGCATATACTCGATAAAAACTTTCCACATGGTAGCATAAGAACTGCCTTGGGTGCTTTCTATAATCATTCCGATAACCCAAACTGCAAGAACATAAAAGGATTTTGGCATCAAAAGCCTGTCAAATACCTAATTACAACTAAAGAAATTAAAAAAGGAGATGAACTAACAGCACAATACACTTTGTACAAAGATTTTAATGACAAGGGAGAATAAAACTGTTATACTAGTATTATGAAAATATTTTATATGGGCCTAGAGCCATACGAAGGCAGATACACTTTACAACTACAAGACTGGACTGAAAGAGCATACAAGAAGGCAGGTGTTGAATACGTCGTTGTACCAGGTACAACTATTGACGATTCCAAGGCTATCGTGACAGGGCAGGTACTAGACGCACACGGCAGGAGTTATTTTGGCATGAGTCAACTCATGAATCTTGTACAGATGATGAAAGCAGGAGAAATAACAAAAGACGATGCTATTTTCTTTGAAGACATGTTCCAACCAGGCATGGAGTCACTTCCTTACATACTACAACAGTCACCTGAAGAGTACAGACCAAAAATTTATTTAAGATGTTTAGCACAGGCAATCGATCCGGACGACTTCGTACACGTTTGGGGCATGGCCAAATGGATGTCATTGTATGAACAGATGTGTAATGAAATTCCTAATGTCAATATACTTGCAACAAATGAGGAAATGGTTGCACATATGCGTATTGCAAACTGGACAGCACCCATATACAACATCTCAGGCTTGAGCTTTGGCAAGGAAGAAGTGCAGGGCAGAGTGGCACAGAAACCTTTCAGTGAAAGAAAGATGAGAGTAGTATTTGGTGCGAGATGGGATCAAGAGAAACAGCCAGGATTCTTCATGGACATGATCAGTCATTGGAAGTCAAATCCCAAGTTGCCCGAAGTAGAATTCGCAATATGTTGTGGAGGACCATTAAGAAGCAACAATCAGGTCTACGTTGATCAAGCGAGACAGATGGAGAAGGAAGGCACACTTAAAATATATGAGAATTTAAAGAAAGACCAGTACTACGAGATACTTGCAGATTCAAGGGTACTGTTCAACTGTGCATTACAGGACTGGGTGTCCAACACTGTGTCAGAAGCAGATTCACTAGGTACCAATGTGTTGTTTCCGGCATACAGATCATTCCCAGAAACATTTGCAAATGACGAGACAAGAATGTACGTTCCGTGGTCAGGCAGAGACGCAATGGAGAAACTGAAAAAATTATTAATAACACCATCCCCTAGTATGGGTCAATTATCAGACTGGACCAACGGCACGATAGACAGAATGTTAGACATCATGACAGGCAAGGGAGAACAATGGAGAAGAGATGGAAGACACTACAGAACACCAGTATCAGAATCTAAGTATTAAGGGATCTAGCAAAGCAGTTCTTGTAACAGGAGGTGCAGGCTATGTGGGTTCACACACTTGCAAACTGTTGGCCAAGAACGGCTACCTGCCAGTCACAGTGGACAGGCACTTCAGGGAAGGACTCGTATCATATGGTCCAAACTACAATCTGAAACTGCCACAGGAAATGAACAGGCTGGATGAGATTATAAAGAGATACAACATAACAAGTTGCATACATTTCGCAGGCAGTACAAGTGTTCCTGAGAGTGTTGCCAATCCATCATTGTACTACAAGAACAATTTAATTTTAACTATCTCACTGTTAGATCAGCTGATAGAATGTGGAGTTAAGACATTTGTATATTCATCCAGTGCGGCCACTTACGGAGATCCCGGAATGCAACTTTGCATGGAGACAGATGTATGTGAACCCATCAATTCATACGGTGCAACTAAATTAATGATGGAACAGGTTTGTAAGGATTACAAGACAGCATACGGACTGTCAAGTGTGGGACTGAGATACTTCAATGCCGCTGGGGCAGATCCAGAAGGTGACGTGGGAGAACTCAGGGAGAAGGAAACACACATTGTACCACTAGCGATAGCGGCCGCCAAGCAGGGCAAAACATTCAAGATATTTGGAGACAAGTACCCAACAGACGACGGAACGTGTGTTAGGGATTACGTACACGTGATGGATCTAGCAGATGCACACATCAAGGCATTGAACTATGCTTCTCAGAATCCAGTAGCAGAAGTATTCAATTTAGGTTCAGGTGAACCGGCCTCCAACAAACAGTTAGTAAATGCCGTGCAGAAACATGCAGGTACCATGAACGTAGAGATGCACGACAACAGACCGGGTGATCCTGCGTACCTCGTTGCTGATATCACCAAGGTAAAAGAAATTTTAGAGTGGGAACCCACGCAGAGTTCTATTGACAACGTGGTGGCAACTGCTGTACAATGGTATAACAAGACACACAAGAGGGAAATACAATAATGGATGAGAATATTTTAAAAGACAGTTGGGAGCCTAGAGGCACAACAAGTGACGAGATAAAGAAAAGGATCAAAGCAGATAACGGTCGTTTCTGGGCAGGTGACAATGTCAGCAAGTATCTAGAAGACGGTGACAAGCAAAAACTTATTGAAGAACTTGCACCCAAGTTTGACTCGGTAATAGATTCATTAGTTATCGACAGAGAACAAGATCCTAACAGTACTAACACAGGTCGAAGACTTGCCAAGATGTACATCAATGAATTAATGGCTGGACGTTATGACCCAATGCCCAACGCAACTGCGTTCCCACAAGAGATGGCAGAAGCATACACAGGCATATTAACAATTCGTTCAGAACTCAAGAGTGTTTGTTCGCATCACCATCAACCAGTGAGCGGTATCGCATACATTGGAATACTTGCGGCAGAGAAACTTATTGGATTGAGCAAGTACACAAGGATCGCCCAATGGTGTGCAAGACGTGGAACACTGCAAGAAGAATTATGCAACAACATAGCAAGAGAGATCATGAAAGCGACCGGCAGTAATGATGTGGGTGTGTACATTCAAGCAACACATGGTTGTTGTGAGAACAGAGGCATCATGGCGTACAGCAGTCTAACACAGACCACTGTGCTGAAAGGTGCATTCAAGGATGACAAGGGAACTAAACAAGAGTTCTTTGACAACATCAAACTACAACAGGAGTTTGCTCCTAGGTAGTATGGCAGATGACTTCAATGTAACTTACGATATAGGAGACCTAGGGCAACTAGACTTATTTCCGGAAAAGGATATGAGAGAGAAGTACCCTGCATTGAAACAAGCATACGAACAT
>Ga0209192_10001979_pt1 | contig 15311 bp, 22 predicted proteins | sample ArcticOcean_MG_C_11_FD_187433 | JGI IMG/M metagenome (GOLD analysis project Ga0209192, IMG submission 187433) | Marine microbial communities from western Arctic Ocean - ArcticOcean_MG_CB2_154 (SPAdes) (version 2) | ecosystem: Environmental > Aquatic > Marine > Oceanic | place: Arctic Ocean... | reverse complement strand
GAATGATTGACCAACCATAGAAGTCGTTGCCATAAATAAAAATATAAATAGGTATGTTTTCATCTATATCGCTAATTTAACTCCTACGTTAAGGTAGTTTAAACTTCTATTGATTTGTAATATTCTACTTGTAACCCAAATAGATTTATATAATTTAATATCTCCACCGTATTGTGCAAGCATAAATCTACTTTCATTATTTAATCTATATAAAGGACCTGCAAATAACTTAACTCTTTTAATAGGTTGATATTGATAACTAAAAAAAGTATATGCTGAATTATCATGTCCTTCGCCCATAATGTGAAATCCCATAGACATGTTATTCCAATCAGTTGAAAGCGCCATTCCAGATGCATGAAAACAACTAACCCAAGCTACTGTAAATTCAACATCATCATTTGATTCCCAATTAGTAACTTTATGATATGGTGAACAATCTTGTGCCCATATGCTTATACTAAATAAAAGTGAAATTATAATACTTTTCATATCTTATTCTTTACCGTCCCAATCTCCGTCTTTTAGTTTAAATGCCCAAAAGGATTTACCTCTAGTACTTTCGTTTGGAAAATCAAATGCAATTGATCTGATCTTACCATTATCTTCAGTCCATGTTAGTGTTTTAATAAAATTTGCAGGTATTCTTGCAGGATCTTCATTAGTAGTCCACTTATCTGAGAAATAGATCATGATATTTACTTCAACATCCATATATAATGATGCTAAGTCTCTTTCGAATCTTTCTAGTGCTGCCCATGCTCCTCTGTTTAAGGTCTGATGTTGTAACGCACAATTAGTATAAGAGAATGTGGTTTCTAACCACTCTTTCTTACAACCAAACGTATTCGCAGGTGCCATATGTCCTTTATCCCATATATTGTCAGAATAATCTGAAGACGAAGATGTTTTTACACCTGGATATTTCTTAAAAGAGATACCGTCTCTTGGATATGATCTTGCTGTAGCATCACATATGACAGTGTAATCAATTATAAGTGGTTGTTGATATGTTTGAGAATATGAGATCTCATAAATATCTGTTTTTATTTCTACAATACCTAATTCATCCTGTTGTGCAAATGATTGTGTACTAAATATTACACAAATTGAAAGTAGGAGGTTTTTATAATGATTCATTATTTTATTAGTTTAACCCAATTCAATAACCTAGTTAAAGGTTGCCAATTGAGAGTTGTTTTTATTTTAGTTATATCAGCTACTGATCTTTTTGGTTCATTTCTTTCTTCTATGTGAACTATTTCTCCGCCAAATGCTTCAGCTAAATCCATTATACTCGTTTCTTGTCCTGATGCAACATTCAATATTTGAACACCATTTTCAACAGTATCTGTATATGCACTAATACACGCTGAAACTACATCTTCTACATATACAAAATCTCTAGTTTGTTTACCATCACCAGTAACAGTAATAGGTGCAAATGCTTCGTATTGTTTTAAGAATACGGGTACAGCACTTAAATAACCACCTTCACTTCTTTGTCCTTCACCATATACATTGAATAATCTTAATGCACTGCCTTTAAATTGGCGTGTTTCATATTCTTCTTGTAGAGCAAGTTCACTCATATGTTTAGCTTTAGCATATGGACTTGTTGGATCAATTTCTCCAGATTCCATAAGTGGTAAATTACCATCGTTGCCATAAATAGCCGCAGTTGATGCAATAATAATATCTCTATTACCAGAGTCTAAAGACCAGTTAACTATGTTTGCTGTGCCTCCTATAATTTGTCTATAATATTTGTTAGGAAATGTAAAGCTCTCTTCCACAGAAACAGGTGATGCTAAGTGAAATAATACATCATGTTTAATTTTCATAGCAGCAGTTACGTTTTCAACGTCTTCTTCTATATACATGCAACCTAAAGCATGTAATTTATCTTGATCTCCAGTACTAAAGTTATCAATTACTGTAACTTCCCAACCCAGAGACATTAGTTTCTTTACTAAGTGTAGACCTATAAATCCTGCACCTCCTGTTACTACTGCTTTCATATTAATTCTTTTTTAATTGATCAGGTTTCCACTGATGGTCAAAATACCATCTAGTCATTAAGTGGCCCATAAAAATCAGTTGAAAATTAAAAGCCGCTTCAAAGCTTTTAAAATCATAAACTGTCTCTAGGTTTCTAACAACTACCCAACCGGTTTCTTGTGTCATATCTTTCATTTTACAGGGCATCTAATACAGATTCTAAGGTTCCTATAACTGCTAATGGTGTTATTTCTTTACTACATTCAAATTGTCTATGTGTACCTTGCCATGCAGGACACCAATTCCAATCACCTTTGTCAAAGACATCCCATCCCCAACATCCGTGACATTTTTGTTTGTTAATAATTCTAGTACACTTTTCTTCAAACTCTACATACTCGTCTGTGAATCCACTAATCATAATCACCTCAGCTCCAAGTGCCCAAGCGAACCAAGACAAGCCAGAGGAAATTCCAATAAACACCTTCGCGGTATTTATAGAAGCTGCAACTGATTCGAGTGCTTCTGGTAATTGTTTAATGCCTTTAAGTTTTGTACCTTCTTTACTGGCATGTTGTACATCTATATTATTCTTGTTACACCAATTTATTACATCCTGCCAACCAGTTGGATGATTCCAATATTTGGCCTGTGCTGTTGATTGAGTTGCTATACAAATGTGCGCGCGTTTAGATTTGGTTTTGGCTTCTATGAATTCAGGTGCCATAAATGGTCTGGTTTCAAGATACTTTAGGTCAAGGCGATCAGCAGCGATTTTTCCCAAGGGTACTTGACGCCAATCGTATTTATGTTCATGTTGATTCCATGGTTTATCTTGAGTGTAATAGACACCTACAGATTGTGAATGGTATGTCGATGGTTGGTCCCATGCCAATAAGTATATCTTATGTTCTGCATACTTGTCCCAGTCAAATAACCATGGCTTATGACACTTTACGAATACTCTATCAATAGAGTGTCGTTCTCTGATCATTGTCATTTGGCCCATAAAGCTAAGGGTATCTCCGAGTGATGAGCTACCGAATTCTACTGTTAGATCTTGGCCTATTAGGTCTGGTAGTATTTCTGTATACAATTGACCGTCTCGGTATATTTTAATTCTCCAATCGGTCCACCATTTTCTAGATGGTTGATACCAATGCTCTTCTTTCATTTCCGCAGTACTCCAAACCAGATCTGTGTCGTCCCAGTATTCTGCTCGCCATATTGCACCATCTAACTGTTTTACATGGAGTCTGGGTCCACTGATCCATTGTACATCAAAGTCAACTTCGACATGATGTGAACGTTCAGATGTGGATTTATTCAATGTAGCGTGATAAGCGTCTTTAAGTTGTTGAGTAAATCTGGCAAAATCGCCCGTTGGTGGGTTTTCTCCTTTAATATCGAGTTCAGTGAGTTCTTTGATTAGTGTTGACGCATTTGCTGAGAGATCCTCTGAGAATGGAATTATGAAAGGAAACATGTCTTTATACTGATCTAATTGCCTAGAGAATGTTTTAAGGCCATAGCTGTGTGCTTCACGCAATGCTAATGGACTACATTCCCAATTAGAGTTAAACATAAATGCATCTGCAGCTATCATAAACTGTGACACGTCAGATCTTTCACCCCATACTTTAACGTTCGGTGGTAAGTTATCCATTAATGGTTTCCAGTAATCTTGAAAGTTTTCAGCTTGATTACCAACGAAGTGGAATTGTAAGTTCGGAGCTTTTGTTGCTGCCACCCTTGCGATCTCGATACCTTCTGATTGATTCTTACCAGCTGTCCATAATCCAACGTTAAGCACATGTGTTTTACTAGGGTCGAACCCTAATGCGTCCATGGCATCTGACTTTGCAAGTTCTTTTGCTTTAACAATATCTTCAATAGGATATTGAATAACATGTTTATCTGATAATCTAGTCTCAAACGTTTCTAAGTGAAACGGTGTACAAAACTGGTACTGATCAGGATCTAATCTTTTATTTTTTGCTTCAAACCAGATATTGTGGTTTGTTTCTACAGTTTTCCATTTTTGACTATAAAGCCACTTCTGTGTATTTGCAGACATTTTATTAAAACTATCAAAAGATTCTGGCGCCTCGTCAATGTGTACAATATCTGGATTTATTTGTTTAAGTGTTTCTTTAAGATTCTTAGTTCTCTCTGCTTGGTTCATTGAATGTAAATACCCAAGAGAATGAAATCTATCACCTAATATACTAACTAACTGATCTCTTTGAACCACATACTTTGTACTGTATTGAGTGTACTCAATCAAGTGGATTTCAAATTCATTTAAACGCAGCATAGCTTGTATTCTTTTGAGAACAAACTGCGGCATTCCACCAGTGCTTAAGTGTGGAGCTAAATAAACTATTTTCTTAAGAGAACTACTCATATAATTTTACTATTCTATTATATACTGCGTCAACACTTGGATGACATTCAAATTCTTTTTTATCTTCTAAACAATTTATCTGAGGTGGTATTGCTTGAATACTTCCGTGTGTTTTGATATTGTATTTCATGTTACTTGAACAAAACACACCACATCCGCCTCTGATAAAATCATATTTATACTCTTGACTACCACCTCTATATGGAGCTCTGAGCTTATTGTTTATTGAACTACCTAATTGAATAATATGAACATCTGTCGTTCCTGCAACATGTAAAATACCTGAATCCATAGTAACTACAGCTTTGGCTTTATTGTTCATCATCCACCTTAATTCAGCAGGATCATTGGTAGGATCGTTTAACATATTAATACCATGTTTAATGTTTAGATTCATTACTGGTTTTTCTACATTAAAGTGTCCAGTTTCTTTACTATCTCTACCGATAGCAACAACTGGAATTCCTTGATCATTTAATCTATCAGTCAATTCTTGCCACTTTTCTTCATCCCATGTTCTTGTTGGCCAAGTATGTGTTGGGTGAATTAGAACATAATCTTCAAAACCTATTTCTCTTTCTCGTTCTATATAAAGATCCATGTCCATTTCTGATTCTGTTAAAACAAAGCCAAGTGATACTGCGTGAAATTGTCTAAGATCCATGTTAGAATATCTGAATTCTACTTTACGTCCTCTTAGGTCATGAGATGCGCCTACAATAGGGAAAAAGGTTTCATGTATATGACATGATTCCTTTATTGGAGAATCTAATGGTAATGCCTGAAATACTAGCGGGTGGTTTTCAAATAGAAATGGCTTACTTGTAAATACTGTCAGCTGTGCATTATCATATGCCTTGGAAAGTTTACGCAGCGTGGGTATTGCAGCGATTGTATCACCCAATGCTGGTGTATTTATAAGTAGGCCAACTCTTTGCCCATCCTGCAAGGCATGACGCATATTAGTTATATTCTTGGTAAGACTTTTCTTCTACAAGTGTCGAACCTGTTAATTGATTGATTTGCATTTTAACTTCTGCTCTTTCATCGTTAGTGTAATAAACAGATCTTGCTAATTCTATGAAATCAGAATCAAATCTTTCTTCACGTTCATGATCTCTGATTATATCTTCAATGTTCCAAAGAGTCTTGTTAATATTTAATAAATCCAGTTTTAATTCTGCTAACACTTCTTGTGCGTGTGTATCGTTATAGATTTGGTCTACAACTGGTTTTAGAGAATCATATTCTGTTTGTACATTATCAAGCTTATCAGCATCTTTGATCTCTTGTAATTTAATTTCTAAAATTGTGTACTTGTCGATTATTTCGCCGTTAGATACTTCTATTTTCATCTTTTATTTGTTTTAAAATGTTACAGTATTTGTAAAGTTCGTCCTTTTCAAATTCTTTAATTGCCCAATCTAAATCTTCTGTATTACCTAATCTAGCCCATTCCTTAAACTCATCATCTGAATTAAAGATGTGAATAAAATTAGTAGGTCTAATTAAATCAGTATACTTTTGATTTAATTCTTCTAAAGAAATGTCTTTAAGATTTTTCATCCTTAGCGTCGTTTTCAGCATTCTTTTGAGTTAAAAACTCAGCAGCGCTAGCTACTAAAACTGAATCATGTACACTTAGTGCTCCTGCACCTTGAGCAGCATTTGCTGCCTGAATAAGAACATTTACTGCCATTACTGGATTCATGTCCTTTACTGCTTCAAACGGCGAAATTCTAGGTTTGCTGTTTGCTTCTGTTGGGTTTGCTTCGTTTACTTGCATAGTTTAATTATTTACTAGTTATACTAAAAATAAATTGGATGTTTCATTAGAAGCTTGTAAGAATATCTAACAATTCTTTTTGTGGAAATATATTAATACTTTTAGGATTTATCATGTCTCTGGTAAAAATACCATGTAGCTTCTGATTTACTAAGCCCTGAGAAGGGTTAAAATAAGCATCGGATGTTAAATAATCTACATTAGATGTAATGTTATGTTTATCTGTTAATAGTAACAGAAGAGCTTTAAGTGCATCTAATTGTTTTTGCGAATATTTATGAAAGTATCTATGTCCTCTGTATGGCTGATCTAATCTAACAACTTGGCTAGGATGAACTTCTTCATTCCACCATGTAAAATATTTTCCGTTTTCTTCTGTTAAATATCCAGCTGAGCATATGTCTATACTTAAACTGCGCTTTATCATTTTACTTGATTTAACTTTACCTAGATGATAACCTCGGTATTCGTCTTTTATTGCCTGTAAAATTCTACCATCATGTTCCGCATCGGAACACGTTGCATCTACACTTACTGGTAATCCTCCTATCACATAATGTGCTCCAATTCTACCTCTTTGATCATTTGCCCATGTGTCTATAACTCTGTATGGTGAATGTTGACCATTGTTACTAGCTATAAAGATCCAATCTTTAGATGTAATCTCTTTTACGTATTCTCCTTCTGGTAAATTATATTGTTCTATCCATGTTGCTGCATTAATTGCATCTGTATCTGATTCTAATTCGTCTGGGTTTAAACCCAATGCCAACCATGTCAATGCACCGCATACACCATCTGCAGTTAATTGCTTTGAAGTTTGAAATGATTTTAATGCATTTTCAGTTTTTTGATTAAAAACTCCATCTATTGGAAGGGTTGACCATTCACCGGTATAACTCTGTAACTCTTCTTGAATTAAAGAAACTAAATCGCCTGTATGTCCTTTCTTTATAAAGTATTTTGATTGCATATCTCTTCCGTTTTATTTCTAAGCATATTGATTAGATCACAAAGTTCTTGTTGACTAGTAGTTGTATGACTAAAATCAAATAGCTCTTTTCTAGTTTCTCTTTCTGTGATATAATAAGAAATCTTATACTCATTCCTCTGTTTTAATAAAGGTTCCATAAAAGAAACAGTAGCTGCTTGTCTTTTAGCGGCACCTGCATATGCATATTTGACATAAACTGATGCCGATACTACATACTTATCATGATCATCTACTTCTAAAAACTTATATCTTTCTTTTAGTTCATTAACTATTAGATATAATCTGTGTGCTGTAAAATGACTACTGCCCTTGATGACTTCAATTAAAGCCGATGGCTCCAATGGAGTATCAATATACCTCTTTGATAAATCTACACTAAGATTAGTTATTAGCATTTGGTTTCTTTTTAATGTATGCGTTCATGTTTTCTTTTCCTTTTGCCTCTAATCCTTTTTTGAATAAATCTTCACTTTTTGGAAGATCGTCCTGTGGTAAATGACTTGAAGACATTTTCTTTACAATAGAACCGACTGATGTTGGATTAGGTTCTTGATATTCTGTAGAACCTTCTTCTGAAGCTTTATCAAGTTCTTCTTGATGATCAGCAACTGTTTCTGGATCTACAACATCTATATTTCTTGGGTCAATAACTTCTACATTACCATAAGTATCTTCTACTTCGAATTTGGCATCTGGTTTTACTTTTATTTCTGGATCTATTACTTCGTCTTCAAATATCTGATCTAAATCTGTTTGTGTCATGCCATCTAGCATATCATTCAACACCATATCATGTGCATGGTCCTCGTCCCATTCTTCTACGTCTGACATATCTGATATATCTACGCTTTCAGGTTCTTGCCTATCAACATATGCATCATAGTGTTGTGCTTCTTCGTCCATGTCCATATCATCGAAACGACTATCTTCTGGAATTTCATCATCCCATTCTTCGTCTTCGTCTTCTGGTTTAATGTAATCTACTAAGGATTTAATAAACCCTAATGCTATTAGTGGTAAAATAGCACCCGAAACAAAAGCTAAGATTCTTTTTTGATCAATAAGATCTTCGTCTATTAAATCAAATAACTCTGACCAACTTCCAAAATCTGTTAAGTTAATAAATGCGTAATACATGTTTCCTTGCATTTGCATTAATGTTATTGTAATAAACAATGCCCAGACTAGTGTCTTGTTCATTTTCTTTAGAATTACCAATGATGCTAAAGATGCAGCCGCACCAATTTCAAAACCAATAGCAAGCGTTACTGCTAACCAATATGGGTTTGATAATTCAAAAAAGTCAATTACGTGAATCGTAGAAATAATAGATACCAATGCATATAATGTTATGAATGTACCTATTACAAATCTTTTTACTAATGTATTTCTGTCCATTGTTATTGTTGTATATTTTCCCATTTACCTAAAGGACACGAAGATCCAGGTGACATGGTTTTTGCAGCAATATTACAGCCACATCCATTGACAGTATTACCTGTCTTTATATTTTTGCCTTGTTTTTTAGGATCACACTTTAGACCAGATCTCATATGACATACATCACAAGATTTTAATCTTGATTCACTAAGCTCTTTTATTTTTGGATCAAGTGCATCGAATCTATCCTTTACATAATTAGCCCATCCTGTAAATATCTGACTTATCTGCGAAGGTTGTTCTGCAGGTGTCTGAATAACGGGTGGTGTAATTATGCCAAACTTCTTGGCTATCTTCGAATTTTGGTCCTCGTTGGTCATTTAGTCTTCCTTTTCTTCTAAAGCATTTATTGATATTCTCTCTTTATCTGAGATCTCTTCAATTCTTAAAGTTTTCCATGCTGGAACTTCTTTGATTAGTCTAATCATTGTTTCTTCAGTAATGATGTTATTCATTAGAGTAGCATTCAATGTATCAATTTCTGCTTCAACTTGTCTAAGTTCTTTCTTTGTCTTTTCAACTTCAGAATCAATTCCACATGATTTAAAGTATGTCAATACCAATAATACTAAGATTACCTTTGTACCATGATTTGCTAAAAATGTATTAAATTTATTCATAATTTATGTTTTGTTTATTTATTATATATCGAATTTTTCTTTAAATGTCTTCCTGCGCTTCATAAATTCCTTTGCATAGAATTCTAAATCAGCTTGAGTAATGCTGAATGTTTGTGGTAAATTATCTAATTCATTGGCTATCCAGATCTCTGCACCATCTGCTTTTTTACCTGACATATCCCAATATGCTATAAAATATGCAGCTGCTTGTAAGAAATAATCTTGAATCCATTTCTCTGCTTTTGGTTTACGAGAATTCTTGTAATCGATGATCATTATTTTATTATCTACAAGTTCAGATATGTTATCTACTGTTCCTGCCCATCCTCCAGCTTTAGTAGTCCATAAAAACGTTTCTGCTTCTAAGACCTCGTGTATTCTGTCAAAATAGATGTCGTGATTGTAATAAAATTTATAGAAAAAAGTCCAAGCTTGTTGTAGAAAGAATGCACCTAATTCTTCTTCTTTGAATTGATTAGTTTCTTCGTCTTCGCTTGCTACTATTTTAAGCTGTGCTAATCGTTCTTCTGGAGTTCCAGAAGTTTCTCCTTTATAAAGCTCTATTAACCTGTGCATAATAGTACCTCTATTCATGGATAGCGTTGAAATGCGGTCTGCTTCTGCTTCACCTACTCTTTTACGCCATTTATCTAAACCTGACATGTCTTTAGTATTACCTAAGACAGTAGTTACAGATGGTAACTTAGCAATTTCTTCTTCGCCTTTAGTTACTTTATAAAATCTTAGTCCATTTTCCTGAACTCTGTTAATTTCGTATCCTTCCAAAGCATTATGATTTAATCCATGATGATAACTTTTCCCACAATACTACTAATATATCTACATTGTGATAACCTAATTTACAAATAGCAAAGATAACAAGACCTACAAATGTAGTTTTAATAATATTACCTAGAATTGGTAATAATGCTAAATCATCAAACACTGGCCATAGAACTATTAAGAAAGATGAGCTTTGTTTTACTTTCTGAATTTGTGGATATACAACATCTGCTAATCCTATCTTAAGCATACAATCACCATATTTGGTAATTTGTTGTAATACATAGGCTTGCTGTACCTCTAATGCTGCTGATCTTACTTCTTCTGGTAAATTAACTACTCCGTAAATTCTACCTAACCAATCAACTCTAAGTCCGTGATCTTCGTTAAGCATTTTAACATTTTCTTTTGATGTTTTTTTAAAAATCCACCACATTCGTATATCTCTATAAAGATCATACCAATAAGTAAATGTACTTTTTATCCATTTCATATTATTCTGTTTTAGTAAATTGCTTTAATTCGTTAACTCGTTTCAAACCAGTTGCTTTATCAATTACTTCTCCATCTACCATGTAAACTAATGTTGGTATAGATCTAACACCAAATTCTTGTGCCATTTCATGATCTACTTCAATATCGATTTTAATTACTTTAACTTCGGTAATCTCTTCTTGATATTGTTCTAATTGTTTTCCTTGCATTTTACATGGATTACACCAATCTGCATAAAAGTCAACTAATACTCTTCCGGATTTAAGATCTTCTTTGTTCATTGTTATTGATTATCATTTGTTGCCCACTCTTCTAAGAGACCATTATCGGTGAGTGTAATATATGTATCGTATTTAATTGATACACAAACTTGTCCTTCTAATGTTGGCAACGTAGTATATTCTACTAGGTTTTCAAACGGTTCTTCTAATGCTGATTCTAAGTTATCTATATTAAAAGCCATTTGTTCTAATTGTAACTGATCAATCCATAATTCTATAGTCATATCTTAAATCTTTAATATTATATCTGTATAAGTTGGTTTGTTTCAAAAAAAAACCGCTGTTTCCTGAATTGGATTGGCGGTTTTAGGGAAGTAGAGTACTTCATGTATATGTTGAGCGAAAAACGAGATTCGAACTCGCGACCCTCAGTTTGGTAAACTGATGCTCTACCAGCTGAGCTATTTTCGCTTAAATAAAAAAGGAAGGATCGTGTACTAGAGTATACTAGCTCTAGAAGATCGACTTATTGTAATGATTACTGCATACCAATCAACTTTACTGTTATTTCAAGTTCTACTCAAGATGGTTAATCTCGTTGTAGTGCCACAACGGCTTTGATTGTACCTTATCCCCTAATAAGACAGGATGTTCGGTCACTTAGACAAGATTTCCTCTCGGGTACTTGCAATGCTCTTGGAAAGATTAGTTTAGTTATCTTTTCCCGATCTACCATCATCTACTCTGTCGAGTCTTAGTTACTTACTTTTGCAACTAAGCCGAAACTTGTTCGGTGTCTGATGTGCCTTAACCCCTCCTTCCGTCAGAGTTTTTTCGGCCATACACTCACACTCAAGATGATCAATCAAGTAGTGTGCCTTCCTAATATGTTAAAGAACGTTTAATCTAGTGGAGAATATCAGAGTCGAACTGATGACCTCCTGCGTGCAAGGCAGGCGCTCTAGCCAGCTGAGCTAATCCCCCAACAATCTTTATTTAAAGTCTCAATTGTTAAATAGACCTGTCAAGTTTATCCTGCGTTCTTTGCAGAAACGTAAACTCTTACTTCTTGGGCAACTGCTTTTACATTTTGCATAGCTTTACGTACTCTTGTACCTGCAGCTTTGTTACCTTTTTCTTCGAACTTAGCAGCATCGTCTTGGATGTCGTTTAAAAGTTCAGTCATTTGGTTTAATAATTCTTCCATGATTTAAAATTTATTTGTTTAATGTTAGTTATACTTACTTGTATTCTTTTGTTTCAAAAGTTTATTCTAATGTACTTGCGCTTTGGTTAAATCCACCATATTTAGAATATGATTCGTCTATTTCTCCAAGTTCTATCCACGAACGTTCTTCTTTTTCTGTGGATGAAGAATAGATTTCCATCTCTCCTTCAAATATAGTTGAAAGTGCATCAGCTGACGTTAATCTGTCTAAGCTTTCTAATTCTTCACAAACTTCATACCAATCTTCGTGATACAGTTCTTGAATGTATTCTACAAAATCTTGTTCAGAATCACCTTCATATGGTGATGTCGCTAGATCTTTAAAATCATTAGGATCAATGTCTACCGCTTGTGTAGCTTCCCAATTTGTGTAACGCTCTACCTTTCTAATTTGATAAGACATGATGAGTATGTGTTTGTTTGACTATTATACTTGTTAAATACTAAAGGTTTCATCCCCTGTTATTGATTTCATCTATTTTTTCTGGTGTTAAATTCTCTAAGAATGTAACAAATAGTTTTATACAATTTTCTACATCATCTTTATGTGCCATCTCAACTGTAGTATGCATGTATTTAAGTGGTGTTGCTAAAATAGCAGTTGGTGTATTTTCTAAAAAGAATGCCATCGTGTCATTACCGTATGAGCCAACATGGTGTTGAAGTGGTAAGTTATTTTCTTTTGCAAGATCTCTTAGCATGTTTAATATGCCTCTGTGGTTTTGTGCAGTATATTCTAATGATGGTCCTTTGCCTCCATCGACCGGTCCATATTTTGCACGATCCATTTTTGGTGTATTAACATTATGGCACACATCATGTACTAACGCTAAATCAGCTTGTAATTCTTTTGCAATCTTCTTAGCTCCATAAAGTCCAACTTCTTCTTGAACAGAATTTACAACATATAAGTCATATGGTAATCCAACACCTTTATCCCATATAGTTCTAAGAGCTTCTGCTATGATGTACCCTCCTATCTTATTATCTAACGATCTACCAACATAGTAGTCACCAATGATCTCTAATTTAGTGTCATACGTTATGAGACATCCAACTTCTACTCCAGCATTTACAACTGCTTCATAGTTTTCTAATCCACAATCTACCCATAATTCATGTTGATCATATCCTTGTTCAACTCTTTTGGCCCTCGTGTGAATAGCAGGCCATCCAAATACACCTCTTACTTTTTTGCCAGTATGTGTGTGAATCATTACGGTTTTAGATGGTGCAATCATGTTATCTGATCCTCCATGTTTTCTAACTCTCACCATGCCATCTTCCTCGACATGTGTAATGATCCATGCTATCTCATCGCAATGTGCCTCAATTACTACTTTTTGTGAATTCTTTCTAGCACCTGTTCTTCCTTTTAAGATACCATATGATGTTCCATATGCATCCTGTTTTAAAAAGTCTGTATATGGTTTAATATATTCTGACCATATCAATTGTCCTTCTGTTTCTTGTGCCACTGGTGCATATGCATTCAGGTAGTCATGTAAAAATTGTTCTTGTTTATTCATTGTTTTTTAATTTAGTCTCTACTAATTTATATGCCTTAAATAAATGATCTACTGCATGACACACGTGATCCTTAACATCTGTGTCTATTTTAGAAACTGGATTTTGTTGGATATGTGTGTTTATGTTTGCCATTGTTGTGTGGAGCCTATCCATCATTTGATGATAATTTAGCTCGTGTAATTCTGGGAGTTTATTCAACTGTAACTGATTTTGCAAGGTTCCGTGGCTTATCTACATTTTTACCTAAATTTACTGCGATGCGATAAGATAATAATTGAAGTGGAATACACGTCAACATTGGTGTTAAGAGATCATCTGTCTTTGGAATTTCAATAACATGATCTGCGATCTTTGACATTGCTGCGTCGCCTTCGGTAACAATAGCTATAACTTTTCCACCTCTTGCTTTGATCTCTTGCATATTACTTAAGACCTTGTCATATGATTTATCTGTAGGTGCAATAAATACTGATGGACAATTCTCATCAACTAGAGCAATTGGTCCGTGTTTCATTTCACCAGCAGGATAACCTTCAGCATGTACATAACTAACTTCTTTTAATTTCAATGCACCTTCTAATGCAATTGGAAAGTTAATCCCTCTTCCTAGATATAAGAAATCCCTATATTCTGGTTTTGAGTATTCGTCTGCTATTTTAAATATCTCTTCTTTTTGTAATAAGACTGCGCTCATTTTCTTTGGAATAAGTGCTAGCGATCTTTTTAGATCTGCATAATTCTCATTAGTAATGCTACCAAGTTGTTTAGCCATTTTTATAGCTATCAAAGTAACGGCTGCTAATTGTCCTGTAAATGCTTTTGTTGATGCAACACCTATTTCAGTACCTGAGTGTGTGTAAATTCCTGAGTCTGACATTCTAGCAATAGAAGAACCTACTACGTTTACAATGCCAAATAAAGTGGCACCTTTTTCTTTAGCCATTTCCATTGCAGCTTTAGTATCTGCAGTTTCACCTGATTGTGAGATTGACATAAGAACATCACCTTGTTTGATGATTGGTTTTCTATATCTGAATTCAGAAGCATAATCTACTTCAACTGGAATTCTACACAGTGTCTCTATAATAGTCTTGCCAATTAATGCTGCGTGCCAAGAAGTTCCACAAGCAATGATAAATATCTTTTGTGCTCTTAGTAACTGAGGCATAACATTCTCAACTCCTCCCATCATTAGATCATCTTCAGCACTTAATGTTAAACGACCTCTTATTGTATTTGAAATAGCATTAGGTTGTTCAAAGATTTCTTTCAACATAAATGTATCATATCCACCCTTTTCAATAGACTCTAATTCCATCGTAACTTTTTCAACATCCAATGGCACTGTTTGATTTTCAACATCAAGTATATGAATATCTGGGTTGCCTGCTAATCCACCATCAAGAGATATAACTGCCATTTGATCATCTTCCAGGTAAATAACATCTCGAGTATGTTCTATAATTGGTGTAGCGTCAGATGCAACAACATATTCACCATCACCAATACCAATACACAGAGGGCTGGATTTTCTAACAGCAATCATTTGATTGTAATGTGTTTCAGTAACTAAAATAGCATATGCTCCTACAACATCTCTAAGTGCTAATCTAATTGCATTAGAAAGATCATTTTCATGTTCTGAATAATTTCTATTATAATGAAATTCAATCCAATTAACTAAGACCTCACTGTCAGTTTCAGATTTGAACTTGTAACCTTCTTTGATAAGTTGTGTTTTTAGAGTCTCGTAGTTTTCAATAATACCATTATGTACTAGTGAAATCGTACCGTGCATTGATACGT